>Ga0172377_10000708_pt1 | contig 32348 bp, 50 predicted proteins | sample Pumphouse3metaG_FD_119749 | JGI IMG/M metagenome (GOLD analysis project Ga0172377, IMG submission 119749) | Leachate microbial communities from a municipal landfill in Southern Ontario, Canada - Pumphouse #3 metaG | ecosystem: Engineered > Solid waste > Landfill > Unclassified | place: Canada... | reverse complement strand
CAAATAGAAATAAGAAATGATATTACTGATAAAATGAAACAGCGTTCTAAATATCGTAGAAATAGACGTAATAGAAAAACAAGGTATCGCAAAGCAAGATGGTTAAATCGTAAAAATAGTATTAAAAAAGATAGGTTTTCTCCTACTATGATAAGTAAAATAAATAGTCACATTAAAGAGATAGAGTTTATTAAATCTATACTACCTATTAAAAATATTATATTGGAAATAGGTAGTTTTGATACTCATGCTTTAAAAAATCCTGCCGTATTAAAAAATAAATGGTTATATCAAAAAGGCATTAATTATGGGTTTTCTAATACAAAATCTTATGTTTTAGGCAGAGATAATTATACTTGTCAACATTGCAAAGGGAAATCAAAAGATAGTAAATTAGAAGTTCATCATATTATTTTTAGAAGAAATGGTGGTTCTGATGAAGAAAACAATTTAATTTGTTTATGTAAAACTTGCCACGATAAACTTCATAAAGATGAAATTAGTTTAAATAAAAAAGGTAAAATTAAAGGGCAATTAAAACACGCAACTCAAATGAATGGTATTAGAATACAATTGTTAAAAATATATTCTACTGCAAAAGAAACGTTTGGATATATAACAAAAGAACACAGACAATTTATGGGATTATCAAAAGAACATTATAATGATGCTATTGCAATTGCTAGTTTAAATAATATTGAAAATACTGGTTGTTCACATGTTAGATATTTAATTGATAATGTCATATATAAAAAGTGTATTTCTAAAGGTGACTTTCAACAAAACAAAGGTATAAGAAGTGAACAGAAAATACCAACTGGCAAGATACAAGGTTTTAAAAAATTTGATAAGGTTGAATATTTAGGAAAAGAATATTTCATTAAAGGAAGAATGAGTACAGGATATGCTGTGTTAATGGATATACAAGGAAACAAAATAGATTTAAAGCCAATTCCTAAATTCAACAAAATGAAAAGAATACAAGCAAGAAAAGCATGGTTAGTAATGTCGGACTTCATCCGCTAAACTAAAGATTTAGCGGTTTTCGTCCTAAATTATATATAAAAAAGGAAAATTAAATATGAAATTTTTACCGTTTTTAATGGTTTTTATAATTATTAGTTATATTACTTGTCTTCTCTTAGATAATCAATATAAAAATATTAATTCTTCTAAAGATGTTGAATTCGTAGTTGATACACTTTTAAATAATAAAAGTGAAGCAGTAATTAAACAGGGTCCAATTGAAATTGTTATTAAAAATAGTAGCAGATTTTCAATCAATGATACTTTGCTTTTAATACGAAAATGTGATTATATGTATTAAGATAATTGATATTATTTATAATCCGTTCTGCAAATGGATCATCCATATCAAAGAAAATATCTCTAGTCGGTTCATTATTTTCTTCTTTCGATCTTGATAATTCAGGATTAGTTGCTGAAGGATCATAAAAATATGTAGTAAGGTAATAAAGGGCTAACCATAAACTACTTACGGCATCATCATGTATTATCTGAGGACACTTATAAACATTAGGTGATACTTCTTCATATCTAGATAATTGTTTAACTGTTTCCATATCATGAATAATTAAATGTCCGTTCTTCTATCATTCTTTTAAGATTAAGATTGCCGAGATAATTTAGAAGTTTTTGTTGCACGTGTTCCGAATTCCTTTAGGATCGGTACAACAAATATTATCATTTTCTAAATCATACCATAATGGAGTTACCGTCTTTTCACCTATTTCATTATTTTCAATCATAATAGGACAATTATTGTAATATTTATTTACTTCATTTACAATTTCGGCAAATTTATGAGGAGCAATTAAATTATTTTGATATACAGCTACCTGTTCACAATGATCTTTATCTAAAATTTTAATTATTTGAATAAAAGAATAATCTCCGACCTGTTCCTCCGGCCGTATCTACGCCTAAAACATATAAAATACCGGGGTTTAGGTAATTCCCAAATTCTCATGGCATAATTATATTTATATTCAATCGGATCACTAGAATGCATTTGATCTAAAAATTCACCTTGTATTAATGTATTAGAAGATCCTAAAAATGAACAATTTTTAGAATTAATACCATTAGCTAAATAACTATGATTTTCATTTTGCATTTCTAATGGAGTATATACATCTAATAAACCTAAATCTTTTATACCTGATATTTCTATAAAATCATTTAATATTTCTAATGTATCACCTATTCGTAAAGTTCCGAGCTACTAATTCATAATCTAAAATTATAAAAACATGGTCTTTAGATACTATAATTGGGTCATGATTTTCAAAAAATATTTTAATACATTCTTTTTGTTGTTTTCTTATACCATTAAAAGTACTAAAACCATTTTTAGATAATATTTTATAATTTTTATTAACATCTTTTTGAAAAAAATCTAAAATTGCCATATTTAATATAATCCTTAAACTTAATATTTAATAACCTTTTTTAATTATGAAAAGTTGGGTTAAATATTTTTAATCACTTGTAACTTTTTTTAATCGGCTTTGCCGATTGATCTATTTAATATTTATAAACTAATAAAGATTTTATTTTTTAAAATTAAGAATCAATATTCCTTATTAATAGTCTTTAAATATATTCATATGGCGGAAATATTGATTCCGCCATTTTTAATTTTAATACTTTTTCAATTTAGAAGAACCTTTAATTAAGTTTTAATTTTTAAGTATTAGTTTCTATACTAATAATAAAATAATAGCCAGAACAATACTTCCTGATTAAAAGAACATCTATTTATTATACTCTTTGAAGTAAGGTAATTGGAACATTATATGAAAGTGAACCTAAGCCACTTTGGTCTTTATGATTAATTTTAATTATTATTAAATTTACTAATTGAGTATTTTCAATTATTGGGCCAAATTCTTTTATTTGATATATACAAATTTTATTTTTGAGTGATTTTACTTTATCCCCGACTTTTAATGGAGAAGTATCTTCAATTATAGTAGGTAATGAAGAATCTAAAGAATCTGGAAATTCTTCATTTAGTATATTCTTTGCTTTTTTTGCTGCATTATTACATAGCATTTTAATTGCTTCTGGAGTATTAGAGGATTTAGAAATAGTTTTTAAGCATTCAAATAAAATATCTCTTTGTTTTTTTATGATTTCTAATTCATTCATTTTTACCTCAAAATAATTGAAGCCGATTTACTATTAATCGGCCAAGTTGTAATTTTAAAATCTTTTAACATATCATAAGATTCAAATAAATTTATTGGAGATTTAAATATCTTAAATCCGGCCTCTGTAGTGGCAATAAACCAACTTATATTTCTTAATTTACAATAAGAATATAAATGCATAGCAATAATACAATAATAAAGATTAGTAGCTTCATTACTATCATATAAGAATTTAACTTCTTTATTTACTAATTCTAAAAAGGCTTTAGCCAAATTTCTAGATTCATTTTGTAAATTTTGTAATATCATTCCGATATATATAATATCTTTATTTTTATCTAAAGAAGCTTTTATATAAGATATTAATTCTAAACATAATTTAGTATTAATTGATTTATGTTCTTCAATTTTAAATTTATCTATTAAATTTTTCATTTTAGAATCAGATAACTCAATAAATTCTTTACTTCCGACATAAATGCCCGGTTTTGTCCGTTTTACTTCTATAATGGCATTAGAATTTAATTCTATTAAATCTCCATTATCTTGAGCAAATCCGATATTTTTAAATAAAGAAGCAAATAAAAATTCTCCTGGACCTACTGAAGGTTGAGAAGAAGTAACATTTAATGCCGCATTTAAATAACCATTTGTTAAATAATGAGAAGCTAAGGTTTTTTCATACATTGTAGAATATTTTACAAAATTAGTTGTTTGAATATTTAAAATAGATTTTTCTAATTCAACAAAAAATTCTCTAATAGATAAACCAGCAAAATAACTTTTTAAAAGTTCATAATGCTTTTGTTTCATTTCAACTTTTTTACCTAATTTTTTATCAGACCAAAAATCATTTAATCCGAGTTATTAAATTACTATTATCCATATTATCCTAAACTTAAATTAAAATTGAAACCCCAACCTTCTTTACCAGAAACTGTATCTATTAATCCTTTATCTAATATTAGAAAAATACCTTGTAAAGGTACATCACTTAAAAATCTAGTAGAGGCATTAATTACTTGGTTTTCTTTAGTATTTCCGATATAATCAATATAATGTGTAACACTTCCATACCAAGTTTGATCTTTTATTTTATCATAATAAGATCCGCCAGATTGAAACATTGGAATTTGGAATACTGGATAATCATGACTAGAAGTATTTTCTAACCATGATTGCATATATTCAGAAGGTAATATATTACCATAGAAATTTATTTGAACATTATTAATAAAAGTATTATATTCATCAAAAGATACAGTCATATTACATTTTTCTTTAACATAATTAACTGCCTCTACCGCTTCTGTATATCCGCTATATTCTCCAGTAAATCCTGAATTTTTATCTAGTCGTATAATTGAATCATTAGTAATAATATAACGTATATCATCAATACCAAATACTTTAGCCGTATATTTTAAACTATCATCTAAAGTAAATACTCTTCTTTGTGAAATTTTATCATTCTCGTATAATAAATTATAAATAGCTGAAAGATCATTAGATGCAGCATCCCATTTTTGCCAATTATTTTTTACTTTATTTGTTCCACTAATAACATCTGACCAAGTAGTTCCAGTATTATCTTTCCAAATATTATTTGGATTAAATGCTATAAATTCATTGACACTATTTCTTAATACTAAATCTGCATTTTTATTTATGATAAAACGATTTAATCTATTTGAATCAGAAGTACCACCACCAATGATAAATGAATCTTCACTTGTATACATTTCTGAAATGAATTTATTATATTTACCTAAGATAAATGAACCACTTTTAATACCATAGTTATATTTACCAAAAACACTAACTGAATCAATATTATTTATTCCACTAATAGTTGGTCCATTAAGAATTTTATTTTCTTGACCATTATAAATAGCACAATCAGTTAATGAATATGAATATGCACTATTAGATATATTATTTTGATAACCGCCGAACAATTATATTTCTAGCTACATTTATAGAAGAATTCATACCAGAAGACCAAATATTATTATTATATCCGCCAATAATTGTATTTTCAAATATATTCATCCTATTTGGATTTAATGTATCAAGATAAATACTATTTTGATATCCGCCGAACTATACCATTTCTAGGCATTCTATGTTCGATAAAAGAATTTGCAGAAGAACCTTCATAAATTTTACTATTAACTGAATTTAAAATAAAACAACCTTCAGAATTACCCGGTAATAATGTATTACCGGGTAATCTATTATTGTTGAAAATATTATTATTATATCCACCTAAAATAAATCCATTTTTAGAATTATTTACATTAGTATTAGAACCAAAACTATAAGCTACATTTGATGTTCCAATTGGTCTTATTTCATAGTGTCCAACAGCTGAACTAAAATCTTCTTCATTTGCTGAATTATTATAACTAAAACGATGAAAAATTCCACACCAATCTGAACCAGAAGATTCATCTTGAAATTGAGAAATCATTAATTGAGGTTTTGTTGCTTTTGAAGTTTCTTCATGTTTTACATTAAGTTGTAATTTTGAAAATGGAATAAAATTATCTCCGTTATTCCATTCACCGATATCTGAAATTGCCATATTAAATAAAGTAGATGTAGTTGGATAATTTGCATCTAATTCACCATCATAAATTGCACTAATATTATTAGCTCCGATTATTAAATTACCTGAACTTGATAAACCATTATTAACTAAATTAAAGCCTCCTAATCCACTTAATAATTCAGGATAAGCTGTAAAATTAGCACTATTAGGACTAAATTGCATAATAACTTGAGAACGAACATTTAATATAGAAGAATTAGTTAAAATTGGAGTACTATCAATGCCATAATCGACTATACCAAATAAGGTACATTGTTCTGTTAAATAAATTAATTTATTATCTTTAGTATTAAATGGTTGTGAAATTAATGCTATATGATCAAATTTAGCATCAGTATTTAATTCTACATTAATATTTTTCACTGATAAATCAAATTGAAAAGTTCCAACAGAAGCTCCATCATCTGTTACTATTGCTGCATTTGGTAAATATTCACTATCAAATAAATAATTATTTGGTGAATTTAGTGCATTATTATAAATAGAAGAATCTTTGGCAATTAAATACCCGATCTACACCTGCACTATAAGCTATATTTTTGAAAATAAATGATAAAGATGTATTAGAAAGAAGTTCAATTAAAGTTAGATTTTCTATATTTAAGGAAGACATTATTTTTAGAGGATCATTAATAAGAATATAACCATAAATATCAACGCGCATATTTTCACGTTGTTTTACAATTGTATTTTTTCCTTCTCTAGTTAATTTTAATTCACCATTTGTTGACATATTTTTAAACCTTTTAACTAATATTTTTCTATATTCTTATTCTATTTATTATCTTAAAAACTATAATTAAATGTTTGAATTTCTTCTCCGAGCTTTATAACACCAAATAGTAAATATTGTATTTTCTGGAATTGATTGAGCGGTTAAACCATATAAATATAATTCTATTGTATCATCTAAAATTTTTATTTTATAATTGTCTTTAGTAAAAATATATTTATTAGTTCCATTATCCCAATTTAAACAAAATTGATAATCATTATGTAATTCTAAATTATGAAAGATATTATACCAAAAATCATATGAATTTGATTCTTTATTATAATAAGGTCCTTGACTTCTTTGTGTTCCTTTTCCAGTCCATTTAAGAGTATTATTAGTTCCAAATGTTAATGTAACTAATTTACCATTATCAATTGATTCTACGAATGCTCCTTTCGTATATACATTTAACCAAGATTTATCTTCTATTGTAGACCAATAATATTGAATTGTTTCAAATCCTATATTATTATCATAAATGTTATTATTATTATAATTTAAATAACCATCAAAATAAGTTTTAATTGTATACCATAAATCATCCAATACTCTTGAAATTGGTTTTACATTGGAAATAACTTTTACTAAAGTTTTTGCATTTTTTTCAACTTCTTTAATAGATTTATCATCATAACCTAAATCTATTGAAAAATGAGAAGATAGATAATAATCTTTTAATTGATCATATTGATAATAATATCTAGGATCAAAATATGAAGTTTGTTTTTCATATGATAAATCGGTTTGTTCCATTTCTATCATAGAAGAATCCCCTTCTATTCTAGAAATCCATTTTTGAATCAAAACTGGTAAACAACCAAAACATTTTAAAATTATAATTATTGCAGCATTAGAACCTTTATATTGATTAATAAAAGGAATATTTTGATATAAATTTCTTACATATCTATATAAAATTTTATCTGAAAGATTATTTACATCTATTAATTCTTGTATATCATTAAGGCTAATATTTAATTCAGAACCAAATTTATCATTATAATACATTAAATATTTATCATCTAATTTATTTAAATCATATGCTCTTTTTATTCTATCTATTTTTTCTAAAATTCCGATATTACAAGTATCTTCTAAATATACAGTATTAAAAAAATCTTCCATGAATTTAACATATTGATAAATTTCTGTATCTTCTTTTAAGTACATCGGTACATATTGTCTAAAATTTAATTTTCTATTATTATCCGCACATTCACTTATCCAACTACCTAAAGAAGCGGTATTATATGTTGCAGCCGCTATGGCTGTAGTTAACGAATCATTTCCATTAACATCTACCCAGGCTTCTACTGATAATATCCCGAGAAGATACTATATTATCAACTTCAAAAGTTAATAAATTAATACCTGAATCATCCGAATGTAATTTTGATAGTTGCATAGTAGAAGTTGTAATTACTCCGAACTGAATCAGATAATAATCTTGCTACTATTCTTGAACCCCATAAACTGTTATTATATTCTGGATTATAAACTGAAACTTTACATTTTCCTATTTCAGTTGGTGTTACAAACATATTAGGAGGTTCAATATTTGAAAAACTTATTTCTACAGGAATAAAATCTATTTTCTTAACTGTAAAAAAAGAATTATCATTAAAATAAATTAAACCGTTTCCGGCGTAATCATATATTTCTATTTTTAATCCATTTTGAGAAATATGGCCAATTGTATTTTCTAATAAAAAGGATAAATTATAATTATTTGTATTTTTTTCTATTTTAAGATTATTTAAAAATTCTCCATATTTATTTGATAATTCTTTAGTTGATGGTCCATCATATATTGCTATATAAGTTGAAGTATCAGGATTAACTATAATATCTGGACAATATGAAATTTTAATAGTTCTATATGAAATGCCATATTTTTCAAAAAGATTTAAAGAAATTAAATAAGAATTTATACCAGCATAAGTACTATTATCATTTAGTAATTCAGGAGGTATTTTATCTAATACTATATTTTTTAAAAAACCTTCAACATTTAAATTAAATTCAGAATTTAATAATGTAGCTTCATCTCCGGCATTTATTGTTGTAATAATGTCATTTTCATCATAAGAACCATTTTCAGTATTATCTGAAGTATTATGAATTTCAGTAGTTTCATTATTTATTCCTGTAATAGGAGAAATACCAGATGTTTGCCAAGAACCATCTAAAAATAATTGATCGCCTTCAAATTGAATTCTAGAATATCTAATCATTTATTATTCCTCTCTAAATGTTACCGGTATAGTTTGATTATTAGTAATTATATTACCATTTCTAAGTTCAAGGTCATTAGTTTCAGTATTTATTAATGAAACACCACTATTTCCATATGTCTGACGTCCTACAGCAGCATTTGTTAATGTTTCATTTTTAAGAATACTTTTACCATTATTTGTATCTATATTTAATATAACATCTGCCGCTACTTGATCTTTAATTGTTATTTTACCGGAATTATCATATTCAAAAATATCTTCATAATCACTTAAATTAATTTGATCTGCTAAATCTACTTGTACCTCTCCTTCTCGTAAAGCAGACTGTATTATAGTTAATATCGGTTTAGCAGTATAATTTTGATTTTTATTTTCTTTAACGATATTTTCTATATTTGACCTTAATAATTTATATGTATTATTAGCGGTTTGTGTATTTTCTCTAGTAGCTTTTATACCAGTTTTATTTTCTATTTCCTGAAGAACGGCTTCATTTATTGCACTAGTATTTAATTCATCTATTTTAATTGGATTTTGACTTATTTTCACATTTTGTTCTTGAATTTTAGATAAACTAGAATCATTTGATCCATTAATATATTTTTTCCAAGTATTAAGACTTGGAGTACATAAAGTTGTAAAAGACATATTAAAATCTATAAAATAAGGTTGATATTTTTTTTGTGTTTCATTATACCAAGTTTGTTTACTAAATTCAAAAGAAGAATTAGTACAAACTACTTCCATTGGATAAGCAAAACCTAATAAATCATATCCTAATTTTAAAAGAAAATAACTATTACCTAATGCCTGGTTTTTTGCCACTGACGACATTACACTATTAATATCTGAAGCTAAATTATTTAAAATATTTGTAGTAGTTTCTCCTCCAGTAGAATCTATTATTGAAGATAATTGATTATAAGTAGTAGAAAAAGAATTTATTGCTTTAGTACCGGCTGTAGAGGTTAAATTAAATGCATCTTCTATATTACTAAATGCGTCAGAAAAATTAAATGTTTTTTTAGGTAATAAGGCATTAATTATATTTTTAAATGCAATTATTGGGTTAGTTGTTTTAAAAAAAGAATCTTGATATAATCTAAATGATATATCAAAAGTAATATCAGATATACCGGCATAGAATTTTTTAGAATATTCATCGGTTAATGTTAATTTTTGGTAATTAACTGACTGTTGAGCGACTGAATCAATTATTGGATTTTGTAAAAAACGACTTATATTTTGACCTATAGAAGTCATTGGACTATCTTCCCAAGTGCTAGAAATAGAAATATTTGGTTGATCATTAATTACTGCTCGAATTGTTTTTTCTGATTCAATTACATGTTTATCAGATAAAAAAACCATTTCTAAAAAAGAATTCCCTAATGCAACTCTATTACTTTTAGTAATATCTAGATTTTCTACATCAAATATTTTATAAGTCTTTTTTGTCATTAATAATTTCCATTAGTTTTTAGTTTATCCATATATGTATTGAATATATCCATAGAAGGTTTTGTAATTAAATTTAAAGATAAATCAAAATCAATATAATATGGTACAATTTTATCATTATAATACACCGTTTCTTTTGAAATCTTAAATCCCATTTTATCTATATATACATGAAAATTAAAAATATTACCAAAAATAACATTATAGAAATAACCGCCATAATTATTCCTAGATAATTTTAATAATTCTGATTCTAAATCTAAAGTAACATCTTTAATTGTATCTATTGCACTTTTTTTCTCTTTAACATTTTTATCTTCTGTAGTAGTATCTAATGAAGTTTTAATAGATTGAAATTTTTTACCGGCGTCAGAACCGACATCCATAGCCAAATTTGCCGCTGATATAGTAGCATTCATAGCATTTAATAAATCCCAATGGGAAATAGGAAACATGGTACAAGACATCCATTTAAAAGTATCAATAGGATTAGAAGTATTATCTGGTGAATCATAATATAATCTAAAATTGATTGGAACACTAATTGATGAATTTTCTTTAAATACTTTTTGAGTATATTCATCGGTTAAAATCGGAGGAGTATAATTTCCAGAAAATGTTGCGGCTATTTGCATTAAATTATTTGACATAAAATCTTTAACTTTTGACATAATTGAAGCTACTGGACCAGATTCCCAAGTAGATCCAATTGATAATTTTATATTATCTTGAATAATCGCATTACAACTAAGGCCGAATTTCTTTACCGAGTATTATCTAATAATTTTAATAATATTCTAGAAGTAGAAGAAAAAGAATCTTCATGTGAAGCCTCATTTTGAATATTATAATATTTTGTTTTCATTTTAAGAATTCTCTATTGTAGGAAAAACTATTTTTTTATTTTGAGTAAAAGAATCTAATTTAGTTAAAATTTTAGAAATAATTTGATTTGATTCTTTTAATACTTCAATAATTGATGAAGAAGAATCATTTAATTGAGAAGCGCCTTGATGAATATTATTAACTACACTATCAGAAGCTACCATAGTAGTTTTTATTTGACTACTTTTTATATTTTTATTATTAAAAAATGGTACAATCTTCTGTGCTTCAGTTTTAATAATAGAATTTTCTGAAATTATTTTTAAATATTCTTCAATATGTAATACACTAGTGGCAAGGCCAGAAATACTTTGAGTTTTATTTATTAAATTAACATTTGTTTCTGGTGTAATTATACTTTTATTTTCAGAAGTTATTGCTTCTTTTTTATTAAAAGGATTTAAACAAGAAACAATAGAATCTAAATAATCTAATACTGAAGATTCATAATTTGTCATTTTAGTATCACTTTTTTTATTAAATAAATTACCAAAAAATGAATTAGCTATACCTAATATAACACCACTAATTAAATCAAATAAAGATTTAAAAAATCCACTTATACTATTTACTATAGTGGCAATACTATTTGCTACACTCATAATAACAGAGCCAATTATTCCTATTACATTCATTACTCCGGCCAATAATACTAGTTAATGCCTTATCTACAAAATCTAATATTTTTCCGAAAAAATCTATAATTTTAGTAATTACTGCTACAATTTGATCTCTCATTAAATAAATAAATATGGCAAATAAAGCTAAAATACCAATTACTAATATTCCTATTGCAGCATAAATGGCAAATGCTCCAATCCAAGCGGCCGCAATTCTAATTGCCGCTATAGCTAATTCTAATCCTTTTTTGAAAACAAAAAATCCTTTTTCCATCAAAAATTTGGCAGATTCTTTACCTTTTAACCAAGTAAAAAATTGTAATACAGGTAATATTAATTTTGGACCTAATCCAGTAAAAAATAAAGCTGCCTGAATTCCCCATTTCACAACTAGTAAACCGGCTAAAATTGCTAAACCAGGTTTAATGATATTCATTATATCAATACCCAGTTCATTTAGAAAGCCTTTAAAAAAGAAAAAACCTAAAATAAAATAAGGTAAAAATTCAGCAATAATAGAAGTAAAAAATGCTACCGGATTTAATAATTTAGATAAAATTGTATTCATACCGGATAATAATTGTTTTAAATCAAATCCTTTTTCAGAAGTATCTTCTTTATTTTTAATAATTTTATTAGGATCCTGAGAATTAATTATAGATGGTTTTTCTTTTTTATCTTCTCCAATTGCTTGAATCATTTCAGCCGAAGTTTTATCAAAAGTAATAACCATAGGTTTTATTTTAGTACCTAAATTTGAATCCAAAATCGGTGCTAATAGTTTATTAAAATCTTCTATTAATACTTGATTTTCTATTTTTTCATCTAATACATTATTAGATAAAAAATTCATCAATTCATTATTACTTTTATCATTATCTTTAGAAAAAATAGTTAAAGCATTTTCCCAAGAAATAAGAGATTTATCTAAATCTTCTTGACTATCATTTATTTGATTCTCTTTTTTAGAATTTTCTCGTTTTTGATTTTCTTGTAATGCTAATTTATTAGCTATTTCTAAAGCTTTAGATGCCATCCTTTTCTCCTAACATATTTATAAGAAAAAGATTTTACTTTATTGGAGAATCTGAATTCGGTATTATAGGATAATTAATTAAATCTAATTGTTCATACTTAAATGTACAAGTAAATGTTGCTTGAGAAGATTCTTGAAAATTTAAATCTAATGAAGAAATATTATTTAATAAACAAGGACTAAATTTTAAGGCAGAAATAACTCTTTTTTCTGTATCTAAACTCTGTAATTCAATACAATCTATTACATTTCTTCGTAATAATTCTTCTCCTTTTAAGTTTTTCTTTCCTAATGAAATATTAAATTTTGTATTAACTAATAACATATATGCCGCATACCAATTTTGCATATATTCATCAATACCGAAATTCAATTGTTATAGTTTGAAAATCTCTATTACCTGTTGCCGCCGGATGATTTTGTGTTTCTAAAACATTAGTAGAAGTTAATATATTTAATCCTAAATCTGGAACGGCAAAAGATCTAATATAATTATTAAAAATAGCCATATTAATAGAAACTAAATTAGTTCCATTAGGCCAATCCGTTAATACAACCCTAAATTTATTTTTTTGATAATTATTAATATTAGTTGTAAAATCGCTCATATTTATTTCCTTATTCTAACCAAGAAGTATCAATAACTAAACGATTTGGTAAATAATGATATCCAGCCACCGCGCTTGTATCTGGATCATTATATGGGCATGAACCTAAATTACTATCGGCCCAATATACTGCTCCAGAATTAACTAGTAATGAAACCATTCTAGTATAACCGGCATTACTAAAACCAAATTGACCATTGAATCTATATCCTGGATTTGATAATACAGTATTAACTTCAGTAATATTATCTGAAATATTACCATTTTTATAAGCAGTGATATAAAAACTATCAATTGCCTCTTTATTAGAAGCAAATCTAAACAATAAATCTCCGGCAATTAATGGTGAATCACTATTCGGAATTAATAAGGCTAAATTACCTTTAAGAGTTCTTGTTAATCCATTTTTTTTATAAAATGTAGAATAATTTCCTCCTGGATTAGTTCCATCACTTGGAATTCTAATTTTATCTGAAATAACTCCAACTGAAGTATTATCATTTGATACTCTAGCACTAGTATATTCTGCTTGAATATCTAAAGTTTTAGTTACAAATGTAGAAGCGGCAGATAAAGCAATGTAATTATTAGATAATGGTAAATCGCTATAAAATAATTTATGATTAGCTGTTTGATTAAGAATTAAAAGTTGTAAATAAGGATCTATAGAATTATCAACTATCTTAAATAATGTATTTCTACTTCCACTAATTCCATTACCAATAGTAAATACTTCTGGGCTAGTAGCATTTAAAGGAGAATTATAAGCACCTATAATAAAATTATGAGGTAAAGCTGATTGAGGATAACCAAGTAAATGATTATCTAATCCATCTCCAAAAGAAAAAGAAAATAAACTATTTGGACTAATTAAATTATTTGTTCCAAATAAAAATGAATAATCTGATAAATTTACTGCCGAATTTTTATTACCAAGGCATATACTATTATTTGATACCGCATTTTCTGTACCAATAATTAAATTATTAGATGAATTTATAGTATTAAAACTGCCTACTATAGAATTATTATCGGCATTTTCTTCAATTAAATTTCCATTACCAACTATAGTATTAAAATCTCCGGAAATATTATTTTGTGAACCTAAACAAAAACAACTATCTGAATTTAATAAATTTGATTCTCCATTAATAATTGTTCTAGGCTTATATGATGAATTATAACTACCAATAATGGCCGTTCTTTCAGATTCTAAAAGATTAGATTCTCCAATAATTAATGAAGAAAAACTATTTGCACTATTTGATTCACCGGCTATTATTGTTGAAGCATTTAAATTACTATTATTTGCCCCGAACTATTAAACTATTTGATGCTCCATAATTATTCGTACCAGCTATTAAACTATTTGAATTTCCTCTATTTCCACTTCCGGGTAATAAATGAATAAAAACCATTTCTAACATTAACGTTATCTTGTAATGAGTATGTATTATAACTGCTATTTATATCAAAAATTACCGCTTTATTCCAATTTACACCACTATTTTTTACAAGGTTAAGAGCTGAAATATCGGCATCATACAGGTGAATTTGTAAATATTCGGTATAAGGATTCACAGCCGAACTTGTAAAATATAAACCATTACCGGCAGTAGTTCTATATGCATATGAATTACAATGATATACAGTAGTAGGTATTATTGCTCCACTTATTGTTTCTCCACTTACTGATATATTTTGGCCACCAACAACATAAGTATTAAATACTCCACTAATGTTATTCCAATTGCCGCTATTATTATTTACCGCATTATATGTATTTTGCCAATTACCGACTATTGATTTGAATATTATTAGCTACTTCATCATACCATGGAGTATTAATTGAACGGCCGTAAAATATCCCAATAACCAGAAATATCAAATGATACATTATCTCCGGCATAAACATATCCACTATGAACTGAATCTCCATTATAAAGAAGGCCAGAAGTAGTTAAATTATAAACATCTCCTACATTTGCGGCGGCCGAAATAGCTGATAAATTTTCAAAAGTAGAAGTACCTTTATATTCCATTATACTAGAATTGGCGGAAATAATCATTTTATTTCCGCTTAAAGTTTTTATTAAACCATTACCGAGCTACATCTAAAATATCATTTAAATAACCTGAACCTCCGGAATTATTCGAATAATTTTGATCTATTGCCACTTTATATAATTCATCTTTGATAGCGCTTAAATTGTAGTATAATTTACGACCAATAATGTTGGTCATTTTATAGCCGTTAGCTAAAGTATTAGTATTATACCAGTTTATTTGGTGAGTTAATGCAGAAGTTGCACCAGATAAATTTGGATCATTACTAAAATACCAACCACTTAATTCTGCCATTTAGATACCTCTTTAAAACTTATTATACTCTATTTATAATTTTTAGAAACTATATTCAATTAATTTTGAATTTATATACAGATCTCCTAAATATGAAATATTTTTATTTGCTGAATTATCTATATTAAAAGTAAAATTGTAAATTAAATAATCACCGAGCAGAAGTAATAAAATTTGAATCCATATTAACATTTAAATCTATAATATTTCGGCCAGCATCATAAAGGCCAATTATATAATCATTAATATCATTTGAAAATTTATAACGATCAGCTAAAGAAACTGGTATAATTCCGAGAACAATTTACTTGATATATATTATCTAATAAATTAGAAGATTTTATAAGATTTCCGCTTAAATATTTATCACTATCATAATGTAAACCATTAGTATATAAATAATCATTTTCATAATAATTTGGCCTTGCTCCTGAAGTCTGGTCAAAAATACCAGATAATTCATAATTTTGTTCAAAATATGGATAAGCTGAATTACTGCTTAATAATTCCGAAGGAATTGAAAATATATTATAAGGAATAACTAAATCATTAGAACCAATTGAAGTATTATATTGTTTAGCTTTAATTTCTCCGAATAAAAATTTAGGAGGTAAATAAGAAAGTAATTTATCCGAAATTATTTCATAATTCGTAGTTATTTCATTAATTGTATTAGAATAAGAAATTGTTAAAATAAATGTTCCATAGTGAAATAATTTACCATATAATGTAATATGATACTTATTAATACCTAAATATTCACAAGTGTATGAATCGATATCTTTATCGGCCAAAAGACTTATTTGATTTACAAAAATAGAAGTTTCAAAAAAACTTTCATATCTAAAAGACCATTTTGATAAATCTGGTTGAAAACCTAAATCACTTTTATATTCAATATCAAAAGAATATGATAAATCATTTTCTATTTTATTTGAAAAAATAATAATTTCTGCCATATTTATCCTTTATTTATAATCATATGTAAGATTTAATCTTACAACCGGAATTTCATTATTTAATGAAAAATTAGTAATATTATGATTATTATCTAAGATATTATTAACAAATATAGGTTTTACTAAAGGATATAAATCTTTTACTAAATTTTCAATATATGTCCATTTATTTTCAATATCATTTTGATATATTTCATTTACAATTTTTTCTTTTACAAAATAGAACCAAAAACTTCTTTCTGATAATTGATATTGAATATTTAAATTTGTATCATTTCCTCTACGCATAATCGATTCAACATAAGTATTAATTGGCATATTTTCATTATCTGCAAAATTAACAGAAAATGTTAGAGGAACTGGTCTATCAGTTATATTATAGTTTTCAGAAATAGTATTCATCCATAATTTTAATTTAGAAATAACTTCTTCAATTTGAGTGGTAGTTAAACCATAATTATTAGAACTAGAGGTAAGATTAGAATATAAATTAGAAGAATTAAAATAATCAGAAGATAGTGCATATAAGATATTAATAGAAATTAATGATCTAGAAAATTGTAAACCGGACATAGCTAAAATATCTGAAACGAAAGTAATTATTATTTTACCATCCGAAGAAGTTTCTACTGAAGAAGGCTTCATTTCTATATTTTTAGTTCCTTGTCCGGGATCCACCAGATGAAGAATAATTATAACTAATTTCCATTGTTAAAATCTTATTTTCTAATTCATCAATCGATACTGTATTTCCAGCTAAATCTTCAGAAGAAATAATTAATTGATTCCAAGTACCATTATTTTCGCCGGTGATTTCAGCTAAACTAGAATCAAAATAATAAGTATTAGAATCTGATTTAATCCAATTTGATACTTTCATATCTAAATTACAAGATATTACACGAGAATCATTTAAGAATTTTTTATTAAAGTCTGATAAATTAATATCTGTATTAAAATCGCAATTTAAGTTAAGCCAATCGTATATTTTATTTTCTATATCTTTTTTTATTGTTGCTAAATTTGTTAATTTATTTACTTTTACTTTACCAACTAAATCAAAATAATGGACTATTGGAGGTAAACTATATTCTTTAACATTCATAAACGATTTTTGGTCCATACTAGTTCTTAAAAGTATTGCATTTTGAACCCAGGATTCTAATGAACTGGCATTTTCTTGATTAGCGGCAAAATCACTAAAATTCATAAGCATATATAAATAATCGGCAATATGATTTGTAAAATCGGAGCCATAAATTGTGGCAACATTTGAAGAATCATCATATACATTTATAGGAGAATATGAGGCAGTATCAGTATTATAAAATGAGCCGGTTATAACATAGGCAATAATATTTTGCATATATTTTTGTAATTCGCCTGAAGCATCTTGAACTTCTTCTTCTCCCCAACAAATAGCATTTTTTACTGCTATTGGCGTAGATAATCCTTTTAGAAAACTTTGATAATCAGGATTAGTAACTAATCTATTTAATGAAGCATAATGGGCCGGAGCATTTAATTTTATAGAGTCTAATGATTCAAAATCTTCACCATTACTAATATCGCTAGTTAATTTAAAAGAAATATTATCAGTTACATCAATAATATTACCATTCATTGTAGCATAAAATTTATTTTCATATTTAATTGTATTACCAGATGAACCTATTTCATTTACTTCTGCGCCTTTACAAGAAATATATTTAATAAAAATTGTTTCATTACTAGAATTTAAGCCATTCACACTAGATGTTCCATCTCCAAAACTAAGACGAACCGATTTATCCTGATTACTTTCAATTAAACAAACTTTATTATTTACTGTATTATTATATAAAATATTATCATTTAATAATATAGAACTTAATTCAATATCAAATAAGTGGTCATCATCTAATGCTTCTGTTTCACTAGTTCCTATACCGACTTTTGTATAGCCGGTTAATTTATTATATGTTTTACCATCATAAGCAAATGGGTCATTTTTACCATACCAATTCGAAAAGGATAAATCATTTATATCATAGGATTGATACGGATCACCAATTAAATTATAATTAGATATTCCATCAAATGAAGAAGTAATTAATTCTCCTTGGAATATATTAATTGTTTTACATCCGGTTATATTATAAATTTTACTATCTATTAATTTTATATATTCATCGGAAGAATCTTTTGAATAAATTATAGTTTTAGACCAACTTGAATCTATTCCATTATCTATATCATCCTGAGTTAAAGTGTATGAATAGCTATTTTTTAATAAAAATTTATTTCCATTATATTTTAGGATTGTATCAAATTGGTTGAAATTTATTTTAGCACCGAGCAATTAAGGCTGAAGGTAAAGGACCTTTTATAATAATTGAAATAGAAGCTTGAGCCGGAATTCTTCTTTTAGGAGAATATCCTAATGGTTTTGCATGTTTAATACCCGAAGAATCTAATTTACAAGTACTTAAAAAAGATTCTTCTGCACTTCTTTGAATCATATAATTACAAAAATCAAATCCTCCGGCTATCATTTCTTCTAATAATACAAATAATGAAGATTGAGAAATATTTTTTACTTGCTCATTATTACTAATTCTAGAATTAAAATCTTCTATCATTTCTTCATGTGTAGTATTGATATATGATATATTTTCCATTTAATAAACTCCTAGCTAGATACTTGTATTTTATAATATATTTATAATAACTTTTTTATTGTTATTTTTTATATATTTAATTCTTAGATATATAAAAGGAGAATAAAAATGACAAAAAATAATGATTTAAATAAATTAGAGTTTTTTCGATATTCTGTACCAAATAGTTTATTTTCAAAAGATTTAACAGATAAATTTATAGTTAATGCAAGAATTATAAATGCTAAATGGGATTCAGATATTTTAGTTTTAGAAAATCAAAATAATGAAATTTGTTATATTTCTAAATTAGAATTCAAAAAATTACATAAAGATAAAAAAATCATTATTCAATGAATTTTAGGCATTTTTGGAATTTGAGGAGAAGATATTCTAGATAAAGAATTTTTATTTTGAGATAATTTTTTAATTTCTTCTTGTTCTTCTTCAACAAGTTTATTTATTATTTCCTGTCTTAATTCAATTTCTATCCATGGATCATTATCTTGAATAGGTCTATTCGAGTATTTAGAAATTTTTATATCTACTTCTAAAATATGTAATAAATTAATATCACTAAAAATAGATTTAGAAAAATCTAAATCGCAATTTACATTTTTTTTACATTTAGGACAGGTAGTTTGAAAAATATTATCAATACCAAATTCAATATTTTTAAATAATGTAGAAAATTTTCTAAATTCAATTGGATCCATACTATTAATTGCCTGGTATGCTTCTAATAAATTAATTTTAGAATCATTAATAGAATCTACATAGGAAGCTAATTTAAGTATCTGGCTATCATAGTTATCATTTAAAAGATCTTTATTATCTTTAATAGTAGGTATTTTGATAGAAATTTTAAATTCAGATTTAGGAAAATCATATATTTTATTAAAATATTCAGGTTTTATATATTTAACATTTAATTCTTCTAATGAACATGAAGTATTTATTTTAGAATTACAAAAAGGACAATTTGCCTCAATATCAAAACCTGATTTTGTAAAGCTATTAGATCTAATCCAAAATAATAGATATAATCTATCATCTGGATTTAAATTATCCAATACCGTTGATTGTAAATCTATACATCTTAATAATAAATCATTACAAATTTCTTCATAATTTTCAGGATTAATAGAAGATAAATATTTTAAATCTAAAACTGTTAAAGCTCTTCCAAAAAAATATTTATCTTTATATGAAAAAAATTTAGAAGGAAGATCGATTATTTTCCATCTATTTTCCATGTATATCCTTTATTGAATATCTGGTAAGAAATAATCTTGAGATAATTTAACTGGTACTTTTACTACATTACCACATTTACAGAGAATTTCAGTAAATGGTTGAATACCGAAAGTATTTTTAGCTAAAAAGTTTACAAATCTAGTGTATCCAATTTGGCCGATTTCATTTTTTAGATATTCATAAGCTTTTGTTAATGGTAATTTTTTTCCATTAACAGAAGAAATATATAAACTTTGATCTAATATTTCTTTATCGAATTGCATTAAAACATTAGGGTCATTTTTAATTTTTTCAACAATTGATTCGTGTTTAATTCTAGGCCAATCAATTACTATTGTATCTCCATTTATATTAATTTCATTAATAACATCATCATTTATAAATTTAGTATAAAATTTATCTAAGGTTAAATTAAAAACATGTTCTTTATTACAATATGGGCATTCCCATTTTATTTGATATGGATAATCGTCATATGAATAAGCTCTTAACCAAGCAATTAAATATAATTTATCGGCCTGAGGGATTTCACCAATATCTATTCCAGAAACAGTATTTGATAATGTAGTATTAATTACATATGATGAATTTTGTTTATTCATTGTAGCTAAATCTTTTAAGTCTGTAATAGGTATTTTTTTACCATAAATTACAGTTCCATTAGGAAATAGCTTAAACCTAGAAGGAATTTTATCAATTATAACTTGATCTTTTTTAACAATTTTTTCTGAGAATTGTTTTGCCGCTTCTAAAGGATTACCGCTAATTTCATTTTCATTTAATTTTATTTGTCGTATTTTTTCTGATTTCATAAATTAAACCTTATTTCGCATTGTTAATTATATTCTATTTATTAATCAATTACAGTAACTTTTGTATTAGTTTTATCTGTCCATTTTGCTATTTTTTCAAGATTTTCTTTTGACATAACAATACATCCTTCTGACCAACTAGCAGTAGTACCATAATGTATATTTATGCCGAGCCCTTTTAGCTTCAGATAATGTATCAGAACTTTCAGAAGTACTAATTGCCCATAAAGCTGCCGCATTTTCATTTTCTTCTTTATATTTATATGTTTCATTTTTTTGTTTAATAGAAGTTGTATAATCTAATACCCAATCTCCGGTTGGAGTTTCTCCTCCTACATTAGTTTCATCTCCTTTAGTTGAAGTATATACTTTAGAAATTGAATCTAAAACATTACCTTGAACATCAACTAAATACATCTGATTTATAGACTTATCATAAACTAATTGAACATCTGTTCTATAAGTTTTAACTGATGCAGTAATTCCAGCTCCTCTTATAGTAGAATCTTTACCACTTCCAATTGTTTTATTTGTTTTTAATTCATCAGAAACATCATTAACAGTTTTATCTACTTTATGCTTAGTAGTATCTATATAACTATATTTATTTTTTAATGATTCAACAAATCCACTATTTGAAGATTCCATTTCAGTAAAGACTTGAGTTTTAGTAGAATTTAAAGAATTATTTTTTACTTGAGCGGCTTGATTTACTTCTGAAAGATAATTAGTAAATTCTCCTAAATTTTCTTCTTCTTCAATTGAATAACTTAAAAAAGAAAAACCTAATTGGTAAGTTACACCGGAATCTGATACATATGACCATTTATAAGAGGACGGAGAAGTTAACCAACAATGGTCAAATTTGTGTGTTAAAATAGAATTAGACATTGTTTCATCTAATTCATGTACTAAAATAGTTAATCCAGATTTTTGTTCTTTTTTTTCTAACATTCTTCTTACTGCATTACTATAAATACTATATTCAGATCCAGTATTTTCATTATAATTTTCATTTTTTAAAAAACGAGTTCTTTTCATTATACATTTTTCTAAAAAGTAAGAAACCACACTTTGATCATTTTCTTCCATTGTTAATTGAAGTTCCATATTAGAAAAATTAATAAATGGATAAGCAATAGGTCTTGAAGCTTTAAATACTTCACTTTTAATATCTATTTTAGGAAGATCTACATTAATTATAACCCATGGAGCAATTAAATTATCAACTTTAGTTTCTTTATCAGATTCTTCTTTACTTTCTAAAATCTCAACAATATACCTAAATGGTAATTTAGGCATTCTTGAAAAGAATTTTTTAAATTGTAATTTATCCATATTTTAATATTTATTCATTTTATCTTGTTGAGATTGATAATTGCTATAATTAATTAATTTAGCAGATTCACTATCAGCTATAGAGGCATTTGATTTATCATATTCAATTATTTCTGTTTTTGTTTTAGAAATAGAAAACTTTCTTTGATAAATATCATAAAAATTAGAATATTCCATTTCAATAAAATTAAATTCAATATCTAGTTTAGTTGGGTTGGCCGATTGATAATTAAATGCCGGATGTGAATAATTAGCTAAAGTAATATTAAAAAAACAATATTCTTCAGTGATTTTATCAAAATCGGTATCATAAATTTCAATTCTTAACCAAGAGGCAGCTTCATTATTAAATTCTAATTTAGTATTTCTAGAAGGGGTAGAATAAACCATATTATCAAAATTAAATAAATCTGGAATAAAACCGATGCATAATTAATTTTTCTATCGAAGAAGATTTATCATCAACTAATTGTAATTTAACAGATAATGCACTTTCATTATCTAAATAAGGTATTTTAATTCCAATATTACCTAAAATATATTCATCTGATTTAAATTTTAATTTTGGAATATCAATATCTTCACAAAAATAAAGTTCAATTTCTTCTGATTGTTTTACTCCTAAGCAAGCCATTTTTAAATAAACTCTATATTTACTACTTAATTTAATAGTTTTATTTTTAAAATATGTAGATAATTTTAATTTAGTAGCCATTTATTTTTGTATTTTTCTTGAAAATTTATGTGATGAAGCTAATTTTTTACTATAATAAATTATTTCAATAGTTAAATTATGCAAACTAGAATCAAAATTATATCTAGAACTATCATTATCTATAGTAATATCTGGAATCCATTTTTCAATTACTAATATTATTTGATTAAATATTTCAGAAGAATTAGAAGATGTTGCATTTTCAAACAATATTTGATATAACGGAGAACCTAAAGAAAGATTAAATAATCTTTCTCCGAGGAATAGTACATAAAATACTTTCTATCCATTGATCAATTGCTTCAAAACTATATATCTCAATTATAGAATTACTTTCTGAAGAAATATCCGAAAATGCACTAATAACTTTAGTTGTATTAGTTTTAAAATCTGGATTTTGAGATAATTCAAACATTTAATACTAACCTCGATTTTAATTTTATTTAAATGCGCAAAGAAGACCTATTTCTTTATCTAATTTTTCAGCAGTATCACCTAAAATATTAGCAATACCGGCCTGTCCGCCAAAAGTAGAAGCATATTCATTAATTGTATTTTTATAAATTCGTACTTTATTAATAGCTCCTACAAATGAATAGACTTCACAATTAACTAAAAATGTTTTATCGGTAAATTCAAATGGAACACCTTGTCCTAAAACCGCTTCTGCCGCTCTATCTGCAAATTCTCTAATAATATCATAGATATTATTCCAGTGTTTATGTTCTGCATCACGTTCACAACGCCAATGATATAATTGAACTTGATTAGCCATTTGTAAGCTTTCTATAATAAAATCACAAAACCCGTAAATAAGCATTCATAATTTCTTTTTGTTTTTGTTGAGTCTCTTCAGCTTTAGTTTGGCTGATATAATCAGTTAAATTCATATTTTTAATATCCATATTATTTCTCCTATTAATTAACTAGCTATAGTTACAACCGGTACTTGTAATGAATTAGAATCATTAGATTGTTTTGAAGGTTTAATTATTTGATGTGCATGTGTTCCATCAGACATAATTATCCATTTAAGTATTCTATGTTCATGTGAAGAACCTTCTTCGGCAATACTAGTCCATCCATCTCCGTAAGTATTTACTGTATAATGATGAATATGTTTACAAAAATTATGAGGCGGTTTTATACCTTGACTTTTTAATGGTTCTGATATTGGTAATTCTTCAGCAATAGTAGTATCTCCAATATAGGTAATTTGACCTTCTTGTATTAAAGCGGTTTCAGATAAAAAATATTCTTCAAAATTTTTAGCTTTCATAAATGTTATTTCTCCTAAAATCTAAATTCTATATACTATTTATTAGAATTATGATTGATGAATTTTACATGGATTTCCAAAAGCTATGCCATCAGAAGGTATATCTTTAGTTACTACACTTCCTGCTCCGATTATCGATCTATCTCCAATTGAAATACCAGGGCAAATAATAGATCCTCCTCCTATCCAAACATCATTTCCAATAGTAATAGGTTTTGCTGAACATTTAAGTCTTCTTTCTATATAATTTATAGGATGTGTAGAACTATAAATTTGTACATTTGGACCAATCCAACAATCATTTCCTATTTGTATTTGATCCCCGTCTAAAAATACACAATTAAAATTAATTAATGTACGTTCTCCTATACTTATTTTTTTACCGCAATCACAAAAAAAAGGACTTTCTATTCTAGAGTCCTTTCCAAAATAATTAAATAATTCTTTATATATACTTAAACGTAATTCATAATTTTCAATTGGGCAATCATTTAATTGATTAATTAATTTTTGACCGAATTAATCTTTTTAATTTAGATTCTTCTTTCATATTTCTAAATTGATAGCCAAAAATTTTATCTAATTCTTCTTTATTATATTTATTTAACATATAATTTCTCCTATTTGTTTAATTTAAATAAAAGAAATTAAAAATCATTAATTAATTTTTGAATATAACTCTGAAGGAATTGTGTTTTTTAATTCTAAATTAAATTTAGCTGAAACATGTTGTAAATCACTTTTAGCTATATTAATAAAAAAGTTATTATTTATTAGTGCTTTAGTAATAAACGGTAATTCTTCTTTAGATATTTTTAATACTTTTGGATTATTTTTATTTGGATTTAATGATTTTATTTCATGAGGGTAGGTATATAATAATAATAATTGTTTTAACCAACCACCATTTTCAATATTTCTAAAATCTTCTTCTGCACAAAAGTCCCAAAATCTTAAATCTCCATATTCATCTTCTATTTCAATATGAGGAGATTCTTCAATTAAACTTTCATTTAATTCTTTAATAGATTCGTCTAAATTATTAAAATCTATTCCGACATAGTCTTTTTGTCTTAAATATCTAGCACATTTAGCTGAATCTATTTCTAAGTTCATAGTAGTATCATTTTCAAATACTTTAGTTAAATGTCCTCTAATTCTTTTAGAACTTAATATTTCAATTTCTGATAATCTAGCATATCCGACTATCTTCTAAATGCTCTAAACTATATAATTTTTTTAATTCCTGTTTCAATTTAGAGACATTCAGGCTCTTATTTTTATAAGAGACATATATATCATTTCCGAGTACGAGAAATGAGCCAGTCATCTCCATTAGCACTAATTAATGTTTCCGAAATAGATGGTCTAAAATTATTATTTTCAGAAATTATATTTGGAACATAAGGAGTATTGATATGTTTATTAACATATTGTTCAAAATTCATAATAAATCCTTCTTTACTTCTTTTGGAATTTCTCCAATTTTTTTATTAATTCTATCAATTTTTTTAGGATCTGCTTTATATTCAATCTTTTGTTGTTTACGAATTTTAAAAGATTTTAATCTTTTTTGTTGACTAAAACTACTTTTAGCCATACGTTTTAATTTACCTGTTTTTTGACCTAATTCTCTATTTTTCTTTTCTTTACTTTTTATTAAGACCTCTTTAGGTCTTTTAGATACTTTATCAATTTCAATTCTATAATTAGGTTTATCAGAAATATATTTTATTATTTTTTTACTATTTCTAATAACTTTTTTCTTTTTTATTGCCTCACATAAACCGATTATTTAAAAAATAATTTGCATTATCAATAAAAAGTTTTGTTTCTTCTAATATCATTATTCTATTTATTATCTAAAAATGAAACGGTATTTAACAAAATTTGTTTTAATGTATCATCATAATTAAAACGTTTTTGATTAATTTCAATTGATTTTTTAATATCTCCATCAGAATGTCTCATAGAAGAGGCTTTCCAATCACAAATTAATTCAAGTAAATCTATTAATGACATACCGAGCAATTCCATTTGAATAATGTTCAGGATGATGAGAATTTTCTTTATAATGATGATCTAAAGCTATTTTTAAATTTTTTAGATATTCATTATATTCTTTAGAACCATATGTAACATTTTTAAGTAATGGAGTATATTTTTTAAAATATTCAAATTCCGGTTCTTTTAATTTTGAGGCATCATGAATTTTTCCTCTTTTTTCTATTTCTAATGCACTTTTTTTCATAAAAGAATTAACTTGATCTATATGATTTTGTGTTTCTTTTTTACAAATAGAAGATAATATTTTATTTCTTATTGTCATTTTTACCTCATAATTTTTTAGAATTTTTTATAAAAGCATAAGTTATTATTAAACATATTGAATATAATATAGTCAGTAAAGTTAATAATAGAAAATAACTATCTGACCAAGATAATATATGAGAAGATAATTGATTGCCACATAATCCAGCAAAAGCCCAAGCAGAAAGAGTTAATCCATGTATAGTACTAATATGATTCATTCCAAATTTATCTGATAATAAAGCTGGTAAATTACTAAAACCGCCGCCATATCCGGCATTAATAATACATAAAGAAATAATTAACATTAATACTGATAATATAGAAAAACCGAATATACCAATAATACAAGCTATAATTGATGTACCAAATATTAATTTATAAATTGTAGAACGATCTTTTAAATATTCTCCTAAAGTAGAATAACCAAATCTTCCGATAGTATTAAAAGTTGCGGTTAAAGCTGAAATAAAAGCAATACTAGTAAATCCTAAAAATTTCATAATCGGCTTTTCTTGAGAAATAATAGCTAATCCACAAGTTATATTCATAAAGAAAATAAACCAAATAGCTAAATAACTTTTATTTTTAAAAATAGAAGAAATATGAAATTGGTCTATTTTTATTTTTTCAATTAAAATTAATGGTTTTTTTATTAATAAAAAGGTTATTAACATTGGAAAGAAATAAATACCGAGCTAAAATAAAAAACATATTAGCAATACTAAAAGTATTTTGAAGATATTCAATTAATGGAGAAGCAATTACTTTAGCTAAACCAAATCCGTGATATAGCAATACCGAGTTGCTAACCCTTTATTTTTAGAAAACCATAACATTAAATTTTTTACCGGAGTAATATATCCAATACCTAAACCGGATTCCCATTAAACATCCGATAAGATAATAATACACCTATTAAACTTTTAAAATGAATGGCAATACCGAGTTCCTATCAAACCAAAACAAAAACAAAATAATGATATTAATGAGGCTGTTTTTATATTTTTTTCTACAAATCTTCCTCCAAATGCGGCAGACATTCCTAAAAAGAAAATAGCTAAACTGAATGCCCATTCTACATTTCCGGATGGAACTATTTATGGAATCAGCAATTGATTGTTTAAATAAAGACCAACAATATACCGAACCGAGTAGCACCGATGAATCATTAATGCTGGAATTGCTCCTCTAATCCATTTATTTTCTAAATTAATTTTCATATTTTTCCTTTATTACAAATCTAAATAAGAATCTAAAAAGATTCTTATTTTTAAATTAAGTTTTCTATTCTAAATTTATGAATAATTTGCCATTTGTTTTTTTCTTTATATGGAAGAACAAAAACTCTTTGATTATAAGGAGTAATTAAATCTAAATCTACATTAATTAAACCGCCAATTTTTTAAACAAAATGCAATACTATTTCGGCGAATTAAATCTTCTTCAGATATATTACCATATGATTTATCAGCTAAAATAAAACATTGTTTAAAATGTAATAAAAAGGTATCATCAAATTTAGACCATAAATAACAACTTGGCCAAAGAACTTTATCTCTTTTATTAGCAATACCGAATTCTAGTTAATGTTTCTTCAATTATAGATTTAGAAACTAATAACTCAACTGGTATAAATTTTTTTTCATCTAATTCAAGCATTCTTGTAAACCTTTTATTTTCTATTTAATATATTTACAAGAAAAAACAAAAAATGACCAAAATTAATTAATAATTATCTTTAAACTTATATATAATTTCTTTATTTTTAGGAGCCATTCCTTTTATAAATATGTCATTATCAAATTCAATAGATAAATACCATACATAAATTCCGTGTATTTCGGCCGGACCACTTTTAGAATCTCTTCCTGAAATTCCAAATGATGATTCTCCTTCTTCAAAATCATAATATAATGACAATACAGAAATCATATTTCCATATTCATTATATAAATATAATCCATTTTCATCAATATCAAATTCATTAAATCCAGCTTCTTTTATAACTTTATTAAAATTATATTCTTTTGCATAATTAGTAAATTCTTTACAAAAAACCTTTAATAAATTTTTTGAAGGTTCATCAGTATACCATAATATTTCTTTTTTATCTGTAACTATTTTATTTACAATTTCCAAAGTAAGATTAAAAATATTTTCTAAACCCGGTCTAATATCTTTAACCATATTTTTATCTATAGTTCCGATTAATTTCCAATCTGGTTCTAATTCTTCTTTCAAAAACTGTTCTTTAATAATTTTAGATCTTAAATTTTTTTTATTTTCGAAAGCTAATTTACCATTATAGGCAAATCTAACTTTATTAGTTATTGTATTATCATAATTTTTTATTAATTCTTTAGTGGGAACATTAAATATTTTTGATAATTCATCTACAACATATCCGATATAAACCGGTTAAAGTTTTAACTTTATTATCAATTGCATCACTAATAAGTTGGTCAATTTTTTCAACTACTTCTAACTTTGATATATTAAAAAAACTTTCATTCATTTTTTTAAATTCTTTTCTTATTTTCATATTAAATATTTCTCCTTCATTAAACTTTATTATATTCTATTTATTAAATAAAAACAAAAAACCGGATAAATTTTATCCGGTTTAATATATTTCTGTTAGTTATTCTCACATCATTTTTTCAATTTCATCAATAGAAGGAATTTTATCAATAAAATATTGATCAAAAAGCCAAGTATTAACTTCATTAAGTTTAATACCAAATTCCTTTCCAAAATATCCTTTTTCAAGTAATAATTGAGAAATTTCAGAAGATCTTTCAGCCGCTTTAATAAGCTTTTCATGTGATAAAATAAATTCATCATATTCATTATTTCCAGTAATGAAGCTAATATGCGCCCATTTATCTAAATAATCAAAATAAGGATTTGAAATAAACTTAAATACTTCATAGTGAGAATAGTTCTTAATAGTAATATACTTAAAAAGATTTACTGAACACCAAACTGAAGGTTTAATATATTCATTAGACATTTTAAGAGAAGTCATAATATTTAAAATGTCTTTAGTATTATCAAAAAATGTATTAAAAAAGATAATAAATTGAAAAATAGAAGATTTATCTTTTTCTTGAGCTTTACATAAAATTTTATGACACAAAGCACTTTCGTTTTTAGTTAATTCTTTATTAAAAATAACATTAAAAATATTACTAGATTCCATTAAAAGAATTAATTTATCAAAAGCACCATCATATTCTGAAGTTTTAATCATTTCAGCACAAATACGTTCAACAGCAATATTTTTTAAATTTTGAGCATTAGTTTTAATTGCCTCAAATGTAATAGGATCGATTGTAAAGTTAAATCTAGCAGCAAAACGAAGGGCTCGGATAATACGTAAAGCATCTTCAGTAAATCTTTCATTAGCATTACCAACGCAACGAATAATACCATTCTTAATGTCTTCAATACCGCCATTATAATCGATTACTAAACCGGCAGAATTAATAGCCATAGAATTAATTGTAAAATCTCTTCGTTTTGAATCTTCTTCAAATGAATTTACATATTTTACTTCATCTGGATGACGATTATCAGAATACCCATTTTCAACTCTAAATTGAGTTAATTCAAAAGAAAAATTTTCAAAAATAACAATCACCGTCCCATGTTTTTCTCCGCCAATATCATAGGTTTCAAATTTATTTTTAATTTCATCAATTGGCATATTAGTAGCGATATCAATATCATGAATATTTTTATCACCCATGATAATATCTCTAACTGCACCACCAACAACTAAGGCTTCATATCCATAACTATTGATGAGTTCCATCAATTTAATTCCATTAATAACCATTTTATTATCGAATTCTAACCAATTAATAGTCATAGTATTCTCCTTAATTAATAACAAATATACATTATTTTTAACTGTTTGTAAACAAAAAAAGAGGCTTTTTAGCCTCTTTTTTGAAAAATTAAAAATTTTATTTATTGAAAATTGTATTAATTGAACCGGAAAAATCAAATCCTTCAGAAATTGAAGTTAAATCTTCTTGGTTATATTCTTTATCGCTTAATAGCATAGCATATTTTAACATAGCTACATTATGTGAAAGACATTTAATTTGATTTTTAAGTGTAACTAAATCAACAGAGCAATTCATATAAAAATCCATAATGGATTCAGCTTTTGTTAATTTTTTATTTGCACTTTTTTTGGCTAATACATCTTTAATAGCCGGAATTCCAGAACAAGATTTAATAGAAACTTTAATTTGTTTAACTGGAATAGTAATAGCTTTTTCTACAATTACAGTTTTAGGAGAAAACATTCCATTAACATATCCATGTTCGGCTAAAAATTCAATAATTTCTTGGTCTTCATTAAAATCGGTAAAAAGAATAGAGTTTTTAACTTCTTCATTCTTTTTTAATACTTTCATTGCTACTTTTTTAGTATATAAATCGCATTCAAGATTAAATAGAACATTTAGGTCAATATTAATTAAATTAAGATCCAAATCAAATTGAGTCATATCTAAAATAACAATAGGTGAATTATTAATTTTAACACCATTTTCTAAAAACTGTTTACGAGATTTTCCATCAAGTTTTACGGCCAAAACCGGCATATTCAATTCACCATTGTGAATAATACTATAATTTCTAAAAATCTTAGCCGGTAATTCAGTTCCAATTTTTTCTGAATATTTACATTGAGGAATTGAAATAATTCCTGGAATTAAACAATTAATTGAAACATTTGCCTTACCATTTGTAAATGAAATAGTCGGAAAATCAATTTCATTAAAATCTGGAGTGAACTTAAATTCAATTTTTGTAATATCAGTAGCCGATTTTAATTCTTCAATAGAAGAGGCAGAGTTAATTTTTTCAATAATACTTTTCTTATCTGCTTCGGTAATAAGTGAATCGGCATTAACTTGCTTATTACCAATTCGATTATAAACTGCTGCATATGGAAAAAACTTATTATCATTTGTGGAAAGAATTTCAAGAGCAGAAAAAATGTTCATTTTATTTCCTTTTCTAAATTTTTATAAGTATAATATACATATTTTTTAATAAATCGTACACCTTTTTGTTAAAATATTTTAATTATCTTTCAATTCAGGTATAAATTCACCTTTTACTTCAACCTTTGCATCTAAAGGTAATGGTTCTAGTAATACTGCTTCTTTAGAATTAAATGAAAATTCATTAGCGTATTCATAATATAATTCGACAATAGGTAAATCATAATTATTTCTATTAT
>Ga0172377_10000704_pt1 | contig 32389 bp, 28 predicted proteins | sample Pumphouse3metaG_FD_119749 | JGI IMG/M metagenome (GOLD analysis project Ga0172377, IMG submission 119749) | Leachate microbial communities from a municipal landfill in Southern Ontario, Canada - Pumphouse #3 metaG | ecosystem: Engineered > Solid waste > Landfill > Unclassified | place: Canada... | reverse complement strand
GGAATAAATATTAATTCAGGGTTTCTATCAGGTAGTAATATTGTAACATCACCAAACGATCTAATTACTTTAATAAAGAATAATTTTTCAACTGCAACTGTCTCACTTAATAATCCTAAAAAAATTGGAACTGGAACTAAACTCACAATTACTAATAATGGTTCTAAAACATACAATTTACTAATCTATGGTGATAATAATGGCGATGGTACTATTGATATCTTAGATTTATTAAAAGTTCAAAAACACTTACTTAAATCAGCTAAGTTAATTGATGTTTATCTTAAATCATCAGATACAAATAAAGATGGAACAGTCGATATTTTGGATTTATTAACAATCCAAAAACATATATTAGGAACTGGGAATATTTCTCAGTAGAAAGAAGGAAATATGAAAAAAACAATAATTTCAATTATAATGATATTTGCAATAGTTCTTCCGGTAAGTGTTAATGCATCATCTGGTAGTATTAGAGCAAGTGTAACATCTACTAAAGTAACACTAAATAATACATTTAACGTGACTGTTAAGGTAAGTGCGGATAAACCGATTGGTTCATGGCAGTTTAATGTTGGTTATGATTCAACTAAATTAAGTTTGCAATCAGGAAGTACATCAGTGGTTGATTATGGTGATGGCTCGTACACAAGTAAAACCTATACATATAAATTTAGAGCTGTCGGCCTTGGCTCAGCTACAGTTAGTATAAATAATGCTAAAATTGCTGATTATGACACAGTGTCTTATATTAGTACAACTGCAGGTGGAGCTACGGTTACAATAAGTGAGCCTGTAAATATTGTTTATTCTTCTAATAATAATTTATCTTCCCTTGCTATTGAGGGAATTGATTTATCACCTGAATTTTCTAAAGGAACTTTAGAATATGAAGCTGTAGCTAAAGCTAGCACCGAAGAAGTAGTGATTAATGCAAAAACAGCTGACTCGAAAGCTAAAGTAAGTGGAGCAGGAACTGTAGCGGTTGTTGAAGGTGAAAATGTTTTATCAATAGTTGTCAAAGCCGAAAACGGCGCAACTAAAACTTACACTATAAAATTAACTGTTCCTGAAAAAGAGCCACTTAAAGTTGGCAAGTTTAGTATTTATCGTAAACTTCCCGAAGAACTGCCTCTTAACTTTATAGAAAAAACTATAATAATTAATGAAGAAGAAATACCAGCTCTTTATAATGAAAAACTCAAAATGACATTAGTTTACGCTAGTGATGCAAAAGATAATGTCGGATTTTATGAATGGAATAAAAACAAAGTAGGAGAAAAATTTATTATAATTAATTATAACGGTTCATCTATTAAAGTTGATTTAAATTATCTTGATTCTCTAAAAGGATTTAAAATTTCCCCTTTAAAAATCGATAATGATACTATTACAAATGCTTATCAAATAAGTTCATCAAGTAAACACTATATTATTTATGGAACCGATTTAGCTAGTGGTAAATCAAACTTTTATAATTATGATAGTACTAATAAAACTCTTCAAATTTTTGATAAAGAGTCATATGAATTTTTATTAGATAAAATAAGTGAAAAAAACTTTATTATTTATGCATTAGGTGGCTCATTATTAATCTTTATATTTATAACAATCCTCCTTAACAAAAATAAATCAAAAATGAAGAAAATATTGAAAAAAAGAACCTAAAATAGTAATGAATAACTCATTACTTTTTGTTATAATACTATCAGAGGTTTTATGAAAATAATTAGTTATAGAAAAATAAAAAATAATGAATATGAACTTACTCTAGATAATAATCAGAGAGTAAACCTTTATGATGATATAATAATTAAACATGAACTTCTATTTAAAAAAGAAATAGCTGATATTAGTCTTAAATCAATAATTAGTGAAAACAATCGATTAGAGGCCTATTATCTAGCCCTAAAATATTTAAATACAAAAATGCGTTCTGTCTTAGAGACAGATGATTATCTTAAAAAGCAAGGATATAATAAAACAAATAGAACCTTTACAATAGATAAACTAAAAAAAGAAAAATATTTAGATGAAAAAAAGTTTATGGAAAGTTATATTAATGCTCAATATAATTTAACTAATAATGGACCAGAAAGAATAAGAAAAAACTTAATGAAACTTGGAATTGAAGAAGAAAAAATTATCATAAATATGGATTTTGATTTTAAAATTAATAATTTGATTAAAAAGAAATCTAAAGCTAATCATAAACTTAGTACATCGGCATTAAAACTAAATATTAATAATTATTTAATTTCTTTAGGATATCCTAAAGAATTATTTAAAGATAAACTAGATAATATTAAAGTAAATGATGCATCTTTAATAAAAAAAGATTATGAAAAACTTTTGAAAAAATTCGGAAATAAATATGATGAATTAAAATTAAATTTAGTATTAAAACAAAAACTATATCAAAAAGGATATCCAAAGGAATTAATAAATGATATTATAAATGGTGTGGAGGATGTATGAAATCAAAGTATCAAACTTTAACTAAAGAAGAACAATTAAAAGTTAAAGAAAAATTTTTAAAAACTAATGATAGTTTAGTCTATCAAAAAGCTAATAGAGTATTTACAGTTGCACTTATTGGTGTAGTAATAGCGATAATAAGTGCAGTGTTTGATATTGTTTATAAAACCGGAATGCTTAATTATCTTATTGATATATTTTTATTTGTGTTTTCTTTAACATTTGTAATTATAATGAGAAATGTTAAATTAAAAGAAATTAATAATTACATTATTAAAAAATAAATTGTGTTTCTTTATTTTCTTACTTAAAAAATCTTTCCATTTCTATTTTATTATGGAAAGATTTTTTATTTATGATTATTTAACTTTGTTCTTGTTCAGAATTTGTTCTTAATGAAATTAATTGGTTACTAATATAAGTAGAATATTTTTTATTAACGTTTGAATCTTCAATATTAAATCCATATGATTCTCTTAATTCAATCATAGCAGTTAGTGATAATGTATTATCAGTTGATAAAGCTTCGGTTGATAAGGTTTCAATTATTTCTTCTTTAACATCTTTGAGCTCGGCTTTATCTTTTTCGCCTGTTTTTAAGATAATATGATAACCAAAAGAAGTTTTTACAGGTGTTTTTGAATAATCATCTATTTTTAAAGCATAAGCTGCATTTTCAAATTCAGTAACCATATCTCCTTTATTAAAATATCCTAAATCTCCGCCCTTTTCGGCATTAGATTCATCATCGGAATATTCTTTAGCAAGATCTTCAAATTTAGCACCATTATCTAGTTCTTTAATTACTTTCTTAGCAGTTTTAAGAGCATCAGATTCTAATTTTTCAATCTTTTCTTCATCCATATCATCAGTTGCTGAGACTGCAATTAAAATATGTTTGGCCGAAATATCTCCAACTACATCAGTTTTATAATAACTTTCAATTTGTTTGTTTGTTAATTCAGATTTAGCATAATCTTTTATTGCTAAATTACGATAATAACTTAATTTTAACATTTCTTCAAAAGCTTCTACAGTTGATAAGCCATAATGTTGAGCAAGATCTGAAAGTAGAGACTCTTCATTATATTTTCCATCTTCACCAACATAATAATTTTTAACAGTATCAAGTTGAGTTTTAGCATCTTCCTTAGCATTATCAGCTTCTTCAGGATATTCTTTTAATAAAATTGTTTTATCAATCATATCAATCAGTATATTAAGAGCATATTTATCTTTTAATTCGTTATATAAATCATCAGCACTTATATTTAGAGAACTCTCCTCAAATGAGACAATTGCTTCCTTTCCATCAGCAAGTTGTGGTATTTTACCACATCCAGTTATTAAGAATATAATAACTAGAAATACAAATATTTTATTTTTCATTTTTCCTCCATGTCTAAGTTATTATATCAGCATATTATTCAAAAAACAAGAACACAATAAGCATTTTTTCCATAGAATAAAGTGAGTAATGAAAAGGAGGGAGAATATGAACCCATGCTGCAATACAAACAATGGAATTAGCGGTGCTGCTTTCATTCTGGTATTATTTATCTTATTAGTGATTATCGTAGGAGCTATAATTTAGTAAAGGAGGTAAAAAGAAATGTGTAATACAGGTAACAAAGAAAAGGTCTCAAAAAGAAAATGCTGTGGAGTAAATAATTCATTTATAGTATTAGTATTATTTATTCTCTTAGCAATAATTCTTGGAGCGGTCTTTATATAATAAAAAAAAGAGATTAGTCTCTTTTTTTCTTAGGGGATATGTGCTAAAATAACTTTAGAATAGGTGATAAAAGTGTTTGGTAAAATAATAGAAATGGAAAATAATATTGTTGTTTTAGAAAACTTAGAAGTAGCGCCTACTGCTAACTATATTAATTATCATGTTGTTTTTAATGAAGAAAATAGAAAAGTAATTGGGGAAATAATTAGTATTAAAGAAAAGGAAATAAAAGTTCTTTTGGTTGGTGAAGTTAAAGACGATATTTTTTATTCTGGTGTATTAAAAAAGCCTAACTTTACAACAAAAGCAAGATTAATATATAAAAGCGAAGTTGAACTTTTTTTAGGAAATCAAGATATCTCTAATAAAAATAATCTATATATAGGTAAATCAAATACCTATGAAGGATTTAAAGTGTGTGCTGATTTAAATGATTTCTTTGCTAATCACTTTGCAATAATTGGCAATACTGGTTCTGGTAAATCTTGTGGGGTTGCTAAAATTATTCAAAACCTTTTTTATCATAATGATACATCTCTACCGGCAAATGCTCACATTGTTCTATTTGATGTTTATGGAGAATACAATACAGCTTTTCAAAATTTAAATAAGATTCCTGGTATGGGCTATAAAAACTTTACGACAAAACTAGATTTTTCAGAAGGAGATGTTCTAAATATCCCAGCCTACTTTTTAGAAGTAGATGATTTAGCTCTTTTACTAGGGGCAACAACTTCAGCGGAATTACCAATAATAGAAAAAGCAATTAAACTAGTTTATATATTTAATAGTCAGGATGAAGTGATGCAATCATATAAAAACGATATAATTGCCTCTTCTTTATTAGATATATTATCATCGGGTAATAATCCTGTTCAAATAAGAGATCAAATAGTGGCAGTTTTAACTTATTATAATACAACAACATTAAACTTAGATACAATAATAGTTCAGCCGGGATATTCAAGAACTATAAAACAGTGCTTAAATATTGATCAGCAAGGCAAAATGAACTCGGTTTCATTTGTTGTTGATTTTTTAAGCAAATTTAAAAAACTTGATTTAAGTACGGTTAATACTGAATCAAGTCTTGTTTACGATTTAGATGATTTATATTATGCTTTTGAATTTGCTTTAATAAGTGAAGGCGCATTAAAAAGTGAAAAAGTTTATGAGGAGCTTAATCAGCTTAAAATTAGACTTCAACAAATAATTAACAGCCCAAATAAAGTTTTTTTCTCAGGAACCGAAGAAAGAATTAGTAAAGAAAAATATATTAGCGACTTATTTTCATCAGAAAGTGGTAAAAGACAGATAATTAATATGAATCTTAACTATATTGATGAAAGATTCGCTAAAAAATTAACTAAAATTTATACTAAAATGTTTTTTGACTTTACAACTAGCCTAGAACCAAGAGCAAGTTTTCCAATTCATATTATTTTAGAAGAAGCCCATAGATATGTGCAAAATGATAATGATATAGAAGTTTTAGGTTATAATATTTTTGATCGAATTACTAAAGAAGGAAGAAAATATGGAGTATTACTAGGACTTATCACGCAAAGACCAAGTGAACTTTCTCATACAGCTTTATCTCAATGCTCTAATTTTATATCTTTTAGAATGTTTCACCCAGAAGATTTAAAAATTATCAGTAATATCTCGAGCAACGTCAGTAGCGAGACTGTTGAACAATTAAAAAGTTTAACTCCTGGGACAGCTATGGTTTTTGGTGTTTCATTTAAGCTTCCGCTACTTACCAAACTAGAACTTCCTAATCCAATGCCACAAAGCACAAGTGTCGATATTAAAAATACTTGGTTTAATTAATGAAAAAAAGATACGAGCTAGTATCTTTATTCCATTATTTTTTTAAATAATTTAGCTTCTCGAGCAGTTAATTTAACTTTAATACCATTAATTGTAACTGTTTGAAAATTAGGTTTTTGTTTTGTTTTGGTTGCATTTAAAGCGTGTGAGCGCTTATTACCAAATAAAGGTTTTTTTGTTGATACTTTCTTTGCCATAGGTCTTCCTCCTTAAATTCTTTTTGATTTTATCATAAAACCAAGCCTAGGTCAATCACCAGCTTTTAAAAAGTTATTTGTCAAACAAACTTTAGTAGGATATAATTATTTTAGGAGCTAAGTATGAGAGAGTGCATAAGTATTAAAACTGATTATTCACTTTTAAAAAGTCTTATAAAGATTAATGACTTACTTTCATATGCCATAAAAAACAATTATAAAACATTAGGTATTATTGATGATAATTTATCAGGAACTCTTGAATTCTTAAATGGATGTAATAAAAATAAAATTAAACCTATAATTGGTTATGATGTAACTCTTAATAATAAAAGATTAATTCTTTATGCTAAGAATTATAATAGTTTATTAAAATTATTTAAACTTAATACATTTTTACTTAATAATCAGCTTAATATTATTGAACTAACTAAATATATAAATGACTTAATTATTTTGCTTCCCTATGAATCAAATGTGCTTTATGAAGAATTAAGTAAAATTACTAAAGATATATTTATTGGTTATCAAAATGATGCAGAAAAAAAATCAGCGCTTTTAATTACTAATAATGTAATTTATTTTAAAGATGTTCTAGCACTTATTAAAGAAGATACTAAATATTTAAAATATATTTTTGCAATTGACCAAGGATGCCCAGTATCTGATATAAAAACGGGGCATGAAGATAATTATTTATATGAAACAAACTCTGCTAACTTAACAAAGTTAATCGATATAAAAAAACCTAAGCCAGAGCCTTTAATTCCTCATTATGATTTAAATATAAGTGATAGTTATAAATATTTACAAAATTTAGCCATAAAAGGTTTATATAAAAGAACTTTAAAAGAGCCTTCAAAAGAATATAAAGATAGATTATTATATGAATTAAAAGTGATTAAAGAAATGGGCTATGTTGATTATTTTCTAATAGTTTATGACTATGTTAAATATGCGATAAATAATAAGATTTTAGTTGGACCGGGAAGAGGTTCAGCTGCTGGCTCACTTGTTACATACTCTTTAGGAATAACCTCAGTTGATCCTCTTAAGTATGGACTTCTGTTCGAAAGATTTTTAAATCCCGAAAGAATTAGTATGCCAGATATTGACATTGATTTTGATGCAACTAAAAGAGATGAAGTAATTGATTACGTAAAGGCGCGCTATGGAGAGTTTAACACGATGTCAATTATGACTTATGGAACTCTAACCTCAAAACAAGTATTAATATCTGTATCTAAAGCTATGGACATTGATATTTCCAAACTACTTAAATATATCGATTCTCAAAAAAGCCTTATTGCTAATTTATCACCAGAAGTAAATAAAATATTAAACACTAACTTTGAAATAAAAAAAATTTATTTTATAGCTCTTAAATTAGAAGGTATTAAAAAACATATTAGTACTCATGCAGCTGGAATTGTTGTATCTCAAAAAAAATTAGATGAAGTAATACCAATTACTAAAAGTGGTAATGTTTATTTAACTGGTTATACAATGAACTATTTAGAAGAACTAGGTCTTTTAAAAATGGACTTTTTAGCAATTAAAGATTTAACTTTAATCTCAGATATTTTAAAAATGATTCCTGATAAACTTAATTTAAATGAACTTGATTTAAATAAGCCAGAAGTTTTAACAAGGTTTACCACGGGAAATACAATTGGCATCTTTCAATTTGAAAGTGAAGGGATGATTAATATTTTACGCAAATTGAAGCCAGCAAATTTTTTAGATTTAGTTGTTGCTCTTGCGCTTTTTAGACCTGGTCCAATGCAAAACATTGATTCTTTTATTAGAAGAAAAGAAGGAAAAGAAAAAATAGATTATCTCACTTCTGAACTTGAACCAATTTTAAAAGAAACTTATGGTATTATTGTTTATCAGGAGCAAATAATGCAAATATTTACGATCGTTGCAAATTATAGTGCATCAGAGGCAGATTTAATTAGAAGAGCAATCTCTAAAAAAGATGAAAAAATTATTGCATCTTCTTCTGAAAAATTTATAGCTAGAGCCATCAAAAATAATTATCCTAAAGAAAAAGCTAATGAAATATATAATTTAATTATGAAATTTGCCAGTTATGGCTTTAATAAGGCTCATTCAGTTGGATATGCCCTAGTAGGATACGCAATGATGTACTTAAAAGTTATGTATCCAGAATATTTTTATATATCACTTTTAAATACTAATTTGGGATCAAGTACTAAAAATAAAGAATATATTGATGAGGCAAAAAGCTTAAATATTAAATTTTATAAACCAAATATTAATTTAAGTGATAATGTATATTTAAAGGAAAATGGCATTAGATTACCTTTAAATATAATTAAAAATGTCGGAAAAGTTGCAGCAAGAGAAATAATCGAGATAAGAGAAAACGGATTATATACAGATTTTTTTGATTTTGTATCAAGAGTTTATGGACGAGGAGTTAATACTAAAACTTTAGAAAGTTTAATTTTCGGCGGAGCACTTGATTCATTTAATGAAACCCGAAAAACTTTAATTAATAATATCAATAATGGAATTATTTATGCCGAACTTCTTGGTGGGTTAGACTCATCACTTGTTACTAAACCTGTTTTAGAGATTTATAATGAATACTCTGCAGATGAGTTAATGAAAAGAGAGTTAGAACTATATGGTTTTTATGTATCTAATCACCCAGCTAGTAAATATAAAGAAATTAAAATAAAGATGATTCCTAATTATTTTAATAAAAATATAATTACCGTCGGACTTCTTGAAAAAGTCAAAACTATTAAAACTAAAAAGAATGAGACTATGGCATTTTTGCAAATAAGTGATGAAACAGGAAAGTTAGATTATATAATATTTCCAAATAGAATAGGTTACATTAATCAAATAAAAGCTGGAGATTTATTAAAAATAAGTGGTAAAGTTGAAAAGAGACTTGATAAATATCAAATTATAATTAATACAATAACAATCTTAAAATAAAGGACTATTTCTTTTGCCTTTTAGTGGGCAATAGTTTATACTTAAAGTGCGAGGTGTTTATAAATGGTTTACTTAGATTATAGTGCGACTACTCCAGTTTTACCAGAGGTACTTGATAGTTATATTAAAGTTACAAATGAATATTTTGGCAATCCCAATAGTTTACATAGCTTAGGTATTAAATCTAAAGAACTGCTAAATAGTGCTTTAAAACAAATATGTAATCTTTTAAATATAAAAGAAAAAGAAGCGATTTTTACTAGTGGAGCAACAGAATCAAATAATATGGCTTTAATTGGTACTGCTCTTGCTCGTGGAAAGAAAGGTAGCCGGATAGTAGTATCTAAACTTGAACACGAATCTATTTATGGGATATGTAACTATCTTGAGGAAAATGGTTTTATTATTGACTATGTTAATAATGATAGTGATGGGGTAATAGACTTTGAGGATTTAAAAAGAATTATTAAGCCCGAAACTATTTTAGTTAGTATCTGTGCGGTTAATAGTGAACTTGGGATTAGACAACCGCTTAAGACTATTAAACAAATAATTACTAAAGAAAATTCTAATGTTATATTTCATACGGATATAACTCAGGCACTAGGGAAAGTTCCGGTTAACTTAAGTGATGTGGATTTAGCCTCAATGAGTTCTCATAAAATATATGGGCCCAAAGGAATTGGCCTGCTTTATAAAAAAGAAAGTTTAACAATTAAACCACTTCAATATGGTTCAGCTAGTGTTTATAAACCAGGAACACCACCACTTCCTTTAATAGTTACATTTTCTAAAGCACTTAGAATAGCGTTATCTGACTTAACAAAAAAAGAAGCTAAAATAGCTAAATATAATGATAAAATATGTCAGCATTTAAAAAAACATCAAGATATATTAGTTAATAAAACTAAATATTCTATTCCCCATATTCTAAATATTAGTTTAATGAATATTAAACCAGAAACATTTATTCATGCTTTAGAAAGCCATGATATTTATGTTGGTAGTAATACTGCTTGTTCGAAAAATAAAATAAGTACAGCGGTTCTTAATTTATATCAAGATAAAACAAGAGCCCTTACGACAATTAGAATAAGCCTTTCTTACTTAACTAAAAATGAAGAAATAAATATTTTTTTAAATAATTTTGATTTAATATATGGACGTTTAAGAGAATTAAAATAAAATATTATTCTAAGATCTCTTGATAATAAGTTTTAAATACATACAATGCATTATTTCTTTAAAAAATTCATCTTTTGTTTTTTTAGATATTGCTATTGCTTCTGCTTGATATAAAGCATTTTGACTATTATTTTTTTTAAAAGGAGTTAATTCTGTTTTAAATATTTCTTTTATCAGTTGATTAGCATCAGCTAAATATAACTTTAAAATGCTTCTAAACTCATCTTTTAATTTATTTTTTTCTTCTTCATTTTCACAAAATCTAATTTTTTCTTGAAAATTATTTATGTCTATGGATAGACCATTTAAAGATTTAGTTATCACTTGCATCACCGCTTAAATTATAACAAATAGAAAACTTAAAGTCTATATTATTAAAAAATATTTTTTAATAAATTTATAGTTAAACTTGGTATTACATATTAATTAATAAAACATATAATATTCTAGTAGAAATATTTTCCATATTTCTTTTAGAGTATGATATAATGATGAAGTATTGAGGTGAGATGAGTGCGTGAAATATGATGTTGTAAGTTTTGATACTATTGCTAAAGAGATAATTAATAACGAGAAGTATAAAAAATTAAAAAAAGAAAGTCATCATGGATTAACTAGATATGATCATAGTTTAAGAGTGGCTAAAAAAACATATAATATGGATTTAAAATTAAACATTGATTATATATCAGCAACAAGAGCATCTCTTTTACATGATTTTTTTATAGATATTGATTTTAAAAATATAACGGGGATTGATAAAGGAAAAGTTCATCCGAACTTGGCTCTTGCTAATGCAGAGGCGTATTTTAATTTGAATAATAAAGAAAAAGATGCGATTTTAAACCATATGTTTCCTTTAACATTGATTCCACCAACATCTATTGAAGGATTAATAGTGACAACTGCTGATAAAGCAGTAGCAGTTTATGAGTATAGTAGATTTAAATTAACTGCTACGTTAAGCCTGTGGTTTTTATTTTTATTTAATATTTTAACTTTAAGCAATAATTAATGTTAATATACTGTCAAGAACAAATTAAAAAGAAATAAGTAAATATTTTCTTTTTTTCTTTGTTTATAAGGATTATAAAGACTTAATGTTTTTTTTAAACAAAAAATTAAAAAAGTATTTGGATAAAAACACCATTTAGCTAAAAATAGGTAAAAAAAACATTGACATAAAAAATATATTTTGCTATGCTTGATTAGAACATAAAAGTTATGTGTGGGTAGGTAATAATATGAAAAAAGATGTATTTGAAGACCTTGTTGTCGTTAAAAGAAGTGGGCAACGGGTAAGTTTTAACAGCTATAAAATAGCAGTTGCAATAAAGCAAGCTTTTGATAATGTTTATGGATTATATGATGAGGCAAATGTTAATGAAGTATTTGCAGAAGTTCTTTTATATATTAAAAAAAATTATATTGATCGCAAAACTATTAATGTTGAAGATATTCAAGATATTATTGAAAATACCTTGAGGCAAGAAAAACATTTCAAAGTCTATGAAGCTTTTAGTCAGTATCGCCAAAAAAGAGCCGCTTGTAGAAAAGTATTTACAATAAAACAACAACATAAATTTATTAAAGCAATTGAAAAAATTGATGAAAATAACTCTCTTAGAGTTAGTAATAACTATAAACCAACCGAACTTTTAATTAAATATGGAACAACTGTTGCTAGTGAATTTTCTAAATCATATATAATTGATAGTAAGTATTTAAGGGCTCATGAAGAAGGGAATATTTATATCCATCAGTTAGAAACGCTTCCCTTAGGAATATTAGCAAATGTTCACTTAAATTTAAAAGAAGAAAACATAGTATCAATTCCTAAACTAATTGATATCTTAAATATTAAAAGTGAAATTAAAGGTTATATTAATATTCCTCAGCTTGATTATATTTTAGAAGATTGGTTTTTAAATCAATATCGTAAATATTTAATTGAATATTTAATTAATTATTTTAAAATATCTGGTTTTAAAGAATATTTAAATTTAAAAAAAATTATTGAACTTATAAATAAAGAAGACAAGTTAGAGTTTGATATAGAAAAATATCAGCAATTTATACTTTCTAAACCAGTAGAAAATTTATTTAAAATAGCGGTAACAGATGCTTTTAATAAAACTAAAGAGAAATTAGCTAATACTTTATTAAATATATTTACAATCTTTAATACTAATAAAATTTATAGTGTTAGTTTAGGTACGAATGATTCTGTTGTAGGATGTTTAATTAATTTAACTGTTTTAGATTTAATCAAAGAAAATGATTTTAACAATTTAAATATAATATTTAAATTAAAAAACAATGAATCGAAATATTTAGAAAAAATTAGTGAAAATCTTCTCCTAGGTAAAAATATTTTTCTGACGTTTATTGAAAGTTCATTTAATAAAGATAATGAAGAAGTAGAATACTTTCCTGATGGTACTAGAATATTTGAAAATATCAATTCAGCTTCTAGAGCTTCAATTGGACGAATGATTGTTTCTAAAACCTCAATTAATATGGGAAGGCTGGGAATTAAATATCAAAATAAAAGTATTAAAGAATTTTATTTAGAACTTGAAGAAACTTTGGAGTTAGCTAAAAACAATTTATTACTATCATTTGAAATAATTGGCGATAAAAATAAAGAAAATTATCAATATTTGTTTACTGGGAATATTCTCGATGATGAAAAATTAGAAGTTGGTCAAAAAATTCGCAAAGTTATTAAAGATGGAAGCTTACTAATCGGTTTAGTTGGTTTAAAAGAATGTGTATTTTCATTAGAAAAAAATGAAGATAAGCAGTTTAAATTAATAATAGATATTTTAAAATTTTTAAATAAAAAATGCAGCGAGTTTGAAAATGATACGAAAATAAATTTTAAAATTTATGAGCCTTCATCTGAGGAAGTTCGCAGAGAATTAATGGCTTTAGATAAGGCAATATATGGAATTAAAAAAGGTGCTACTGAAGATGAAAAATATAGCTTAGTTGCCACACTTTTTAAAGATGATTATAAAAAGCAAGGAATAGTTCAAAAACTGTTTAATGGAGGCAATTTGCTAGAAATAAAAATACCAGCAAAAACAAGTAGTAAAAAGGTAACTGAGTTAATAAAAAATTTGCAAAAAAGTGATATTGGTAATGTTAAAATAAGTATAAGAAGTAGGGATACTTAAAATGAACATATGTGGTTTAGAAAAATTAACTATCACTGATTATCCAGGATACGTATCTTGTATAGTTTTTACTCAAGGGTGTAATTTTAATTGTCCATTTTGTCATAATTCATCACTGATTCCTTTTAAAAAAGGGACTATTAAAGAAGAAGAAGTTTTTGCTTATTTAGAAAAAAGAAAAAAAATCCTAGATGGAGTTGTAATAACTGGTGGAGAGCCACTTCTTCAACTAAATATTAAAGATTTTATTAAAAAAATTAGAGATTTAGGCCTTAAAGTAAAGCTTGATACTAACGGTAGTAATTACCAAATGTTAAAAGAGCTTCTTGATGAGCATTTAGTTGATTATATTGCCATGGACATTAAAAATGATATGACTAACTATGAGATGCTAACTGGCTTTAAAAAATATAATTTTGACAGTGTTAAAGATGTAATTAAATTAATTGAAAATTCTAATATTGATTATGAATTTAGAACAACAATAGTTAAAGAATATCATAATTTAGATAATATAAAAAACATATGTGAATTTATTAGTGATAAAAGTAAATATTATCTGCAAAATTATGTAGATAATGAAAATGTTTTAACTAAAGGGTTAAGTGGTTTTACAAAATTAGAACTGAAAAGTATGGAAAATATTTTAAAAGAAAAATACTCTAATGTAGCAGTTAGAGGATTATAGATTTATACAAAAAGATATGGGAGGAAAAAAATGTATAAAATAAGAAAAAGAAATGGAAAGATTGTTAATTTTGATATAACTAAAATATCAAGTGCAATCACTAAGGCTTTTGATGCCGAAGAAACAAATTATGATGAAGGGGTAATAGATTTTTTAGCATTAAAAGTAACTGCTGATTTTGCAGGTCAAGTGAAAGATAATATTATTGATGTAGAAACTATTCAAGATAGTGTTGAGACCGTATTATCAAAAGCAGGTTATACAAATGTTGCTAAAGCTTATATTCTTTATCGTAAACTTCGTGAAAAGCAAAGATCTGTTGAGTCAACGGTGCTTGACTATGCAGAAGTAATTAATAGTTATGTCAATGTAACTGATTGGCGAGTTAAAGAAAATTCAACTGTTACTTATTCAGTTGGCGGTTTAATTTTAGGTAATTCAGGAGCTATAACTGCAAATTATTGGTTATCTGAAATCTATGATAAAGAAATAGCAGAAGCTCATCTTAATTGTGATATTCATATTCATGATTTATCGATGTTAACTGGCTACTGCGCAGGTTGGAGTTTAAAACAGTTAATTGAAGAAGGTTTAGGCGGAGTACCAGGGAAAATTACTTCATCACCATCTAAACACTTAAATACCCTATGTAATCAAATGGTTAATTTTTTAGGAATTATGCAAAACGAATGGGCGGGGGCACAAGCATTTTCTTCTTTTGATACATATTTAGCACCATTTGTTAAAGTTGATAAATTAACTCGAAAAGATGTAAAACAATGTATCCAGAGTTTTGTTTATGGAGTTAATACACCAAGTAGATGGGGAACTCAATCGCCTTTTACTAATATTACTTTAGACTGGGTAGTACCAAATGATTTAGCAGAATTTAATGCGGTAGTTGGTGGCAAAGAAATGGACTTTAAATATAAGGATTGTCAACAAGAGATGGATATGATCAATAAAGCATTTATTGAAATTATGATTGAAGGGGATGCAAATGGTCGTGGTTTTCAGTACCCAATTCCAACTTATTCAATAACTAAAGAATTTGATTGGTCAGAAAATGAAAACAACAAACTTTTATTTGAAATGACCGCTAAATACGGAACACCATATTTTTCAAACTATGTAAATAGTGATATGGAACCATCAGATGTTAGAAGCATGTGTTGCCGTTTAAGATTAGATTTAAGAGAATTAAGAAAAAAATCAGGAGGATTCTTTGGCTCTGGGGAGTCAACTGGTTCAATAGGAGTAGTTACAATAAATGTGCCAAGAATCGCTTATTTAGCTAACGATGAAAAAAATTTTTACGAAAGATTAGAAAGATTAATGAATATTTCGGCAAGATCTTTAAAAGTAAAAAGAAATGTTATTACTAAACTTTTAAACGAAGGATTATATCCGTATACAAAAAGATATTTAGGAACATTTAGTAATCACTTTTCAACAATTGGACTTATAGGGATGAACGAAGCTTGTTTAAATGCTAAGTGGTTAAGAAAAGATTTAACAGATGCATCAGCCCAAAAGTTTACTAAGGACGTTTTAAATTATATGCGGGAAAAACTATCTGATTATCAAGAAGAATATGGGGATTTATATAATTTAGAGGCAACACCTGCTGAATCAACAACATATCGTTTTGCTAAAAAAGATAAAGAATTCTTTCCAGAAATAATTACTGCATCAAATGCTGACACTCCATTTTATACTAATAGTTCGCATTTACCAGTTGGTTTTACAGAAGATATGTTTGCTGCCCTTGATATTCAAGATGAGCTGCAAACTTTATACACATCAGGAACCGTATTTCATGCTTTCTTAGGAGAAAGAATGCCAGACTGGAAAGCATCTGCTGCCCTTGTTAGAAAAATAGCGGAAAATTATAAGCTTCCATATTATACTTTAAGCCCAGTTTATTCTGTTTGTAAAAATCACGGATATTTGGATGGTGAAGTAAAAAAATGTGAAGAATGTGGTGAAGAAACAGAAGTTTATAGCCGTATTACCGGATATTATCGCCCAGTTAAAAATTGGAATGATGGTAAAAGTCAAGAATTCAAGCAACGTAAAAGTTATTCTACTATAGAAAAAGATGAAAAGTTAAAAGACAAAATATATTTATTTGGAACTAAAACTTGTCCAAAATGCAAGACAACTAAAACTTTATTAACAAAAGCTAAAATCAAATACGAATATATTGATGCTGAAGAGAATATTAATTTAACAAAAAAATATGATGTTAAACAAGCCCCAACATTAGTTGTTATAAAAAAAGGTGAGGTAACCCATATTACTAACCCAGCAAATATTAAAGAATTTATAAAAGAAATCAATTAGTAGACTATAATAGATTTTAGTATCTAAAGTAAAAATATAGAAAGAAAAATAATAAGTCAAACTTATTATACGAGAGGTAAACATGTATGATGTAATAATAGTTGGCGGAGGACCAGCAGGAATGACCGCAGGACTTTATCTTGCAAGAGCAGGAATTAAAACATTAATTTTAGAAAAAGAAACAGTAGGAGGGCAAATAGCAGCAGCGATTAATGTTGATAACTATCCTGGACATTTAACAATAACAGGATCAGAAATTTCTACTATAATGTATGAACAAGTAATAAATGCTGGTGCCGAGTATGAGTTTGAAAATGTTATCAACATTCATAATGGAAAAATTAAGCAAGTAGTAACTGAAGATAATGTTTATGATTGTAAAGTAGTTATAATTGCTAGTGGCTCTAAATATCGAAAACTTGGGCTTGATGCTGAAGATAAATATGTTGGAAATGGTGTTCATTTTTGCACGGCCTGCGATGGAGCCTTTTATAAAGATAAAGAAGTTGCTGTAGTAGGTGGAGCAAATACTGCTGTTGCTAATGCAATTTATTTAGCTGATATAGCAAAAAAAGTTTATCTAATTAATCGTGGAAGCGAGCTTAAAAGTGAAAAAGTAAGAGTTAACGAACTTCTTAAAAAAACAAATGTTGAAATAATGTATAATACAACCGTTGAAAATATTAATGGAGAAAAACATTTAGAGACAATTGATATTAAAACAGCCGGTATTACTAAAAACTTAAAAATAGATGGTTTATTTGAATCTATTGGAATGGATGCAGAGACGGAATTAGTTGATAATTTACTTGTTAAAAATGATTGTAATTATATTATGAGTAAAGACTGTACAACAGATATTGAAGGAATATTTGTAGCTGGAGATTGTCGTGAGAAAGATGTAAGACAATTAACAACAGCAACAAGCGATGGAACTATTACTGCTTACCTTGCTATTGATTATTTAAAAGGAAATTAATATTTAACAATTTTCACTTAACATAAGTTAACAAAACTAAGTGCTAATTTATTTGCTCATTATAAGAGTTTAAAAGAACTAAGGTTCTAACAAATAATAGTTATGTGATTAAGAACTTGTTATAAAGTTCTTTTTAAGTTTTAAAATTTGGAAAAATATTGTATAATTAAAGTGTGAGGTAGATATGAAAAAAGATTTGACTTTATTAATAATGGCAGCAGGAGCTGGGTCTAGGTTTGGTGGATTAAAACAGATTGAACCATTTGGCCCAAAGGGAGAGTTTATTATTGATTATTCTGTGTATGATGCATTAAAGGCTGGTTTTACTAAAGTAATATTTATTATAAAAAAAGAAAACCACAATTTATTTAAAGAAACTATTGGATCAAGAATTGAAAATAAAATAAAAGTAGAATATGCTTTTCAAGATATTAATGATTTACCAAATGGTTTTAAACCTAATTTAGAAAGATTAAAACCCTTTGGAACGGGTCAGGCTATACTTACAGCTGAAAATTTAATAAAAGAGCCATTTGGAGTAATAAATGCTGATGATTTTTATGGGAGAGATTCATTTGAAAAATTAGCTAATTTTTTAAGAAATAATAATAACGATAATAATTATGCTACAATTTGTTTTCCAGTAATTGAAACAATATCCGAAATAGGATCAGTTAAAAGAGGAGTTTGTAATCATGAGAATGGTTATTTAAAAGCAGTTATTGAAAGCTTAGTTATTAAAGAGAATAATAAGATAATTGCAACTCCTTTAAATAAAGAAAATTCTTTTGAAATATCACCTAATACATTAGTTTCAGTTAATATGTTTGGTTTTTATCCTAGTATATTTCCATTTTTAGAAACTAGCTTTGTTAAATTTTTAGAAAAATACTCAAAAGATCTAACAGAAGAGTTTTTACTTCCAGAAATTTTACAAACTGGTATTAAAGATAAAAAATGCCAAATATCCGTACTTTCTTCTTCATCAAGTTGGATGGGGGTTACATATAAAGAAGATGTGCCTAATATTAAAAATAAATTAAATGAATTGATTAAAAATAAAGAGTATCCAGAAGATTTATGGAATTTGCATTCCTAAAAATATCATGATAAACTATTTTTAAATATAGAAGAGGTAATATGAAAATAAAATTTAATAAAATAAAAGATAGTATTAAACAAAGCGCTAGCGCTATTCATTATGAGTATTCATCTGCTGCTCCTTGGCATAAACAATATGAAGAGGCAAATATTCCTAAAAACATTAATTATCCTAGAAAAACATTATATGAAATGCTCGAAGAAACAAGTACTACATATCCTAGTTATCTTGCCTATGAATATTATGGAAAGAAATGCAATTATGCAGAATTAATTGAAAAAACAAATAGATGTAGTAAGTCATTTCAAAAAATAGGTGTTAAAGAAAATGATGTCGTAACTATTTGTATGCCTAACACACCAGAAGGAATTATAGCAGTATATGCTCTTAATTTAATTGGTGCAGTAGCAAATATGGTTCATCCTTTATCAAGCTCAGATGAACTTAGATTTTGCTTATCCAAAGCTAAAAGTGACTATTTATTAACAATGGATTTTGTTTATGAAAAATTAGAGATAATTGAAAAGAAACATAAATTAAAAAAAGTTATTTTAGCAAAAGCAAGTGATAGTATGAATACTGTAACAGGTGCTGCTTACTGGGTTACAAGTGGTAGAAAGATAAAAGTTAAAAATAAAAAAGATAATGTTATTTTCTGGAAAGATTTTATCTATGAAGGAAAATCTATTATGTCAATAAATAAATCAACTAAAAAAGATGATGAACTTGCTGTTATTCTTTACAGTGGTGGAACCACAGGTAAAGCTAAAGGTATAATGCTATCAAGTTATAATTTTAATATTATTGCTTATCAAAATAGAGCAGTCTGTCCGACAGTTAAAGCTGGAGATAGTATGCTTTCAATTATGCCAATTTTTCACGGATTTGGATTAGGAATTTGTTTTCATACAGTATTTTGTTTTGGAATGAGTGCTATTATGATTCCAAAATTTTCAGCACCTACTTTTGCTAAGCTTATTAAAACATATAAACCAAACTTTATAGCTGGAGTACCAACTTTATATGAAGCTTTTATCCAAAATAAATTTAGACCAGATGAATTATCATTTGTTACAACAGTTGTTTGTGGTGGAGACCTACTGACTCCCACTCTCCAAAAAAAAGTCAATAGCTTTATGAAAGAACACGGATCAAATGCTGAGATTCAAGTGGGCTGGGGAATGACAGAATGCGTAGCATCAACTATCATGACACCTAAAACTAACTTTATCCCAGGTTCAATTGGTGTCCCAGGACCAGATAATTTTGTAAAAATAGTAAAACCAGGAACAACCGAAAATTTATATTATGATGTAGATGGTGAAATTTGTTTAAACAGCCCGGCTGTTATGCTGGGATACTTAGATGAACCAGAAGAAACAGCTAACGCTTTACGAGTTCATGAAGATGGAAAAACTTGGCTTCATACCGGAGATGTAGGAAGCATGGATAAACATGGTACAATATTTTTTAAAGCTAGAATTAAAAGAATGATAATATCATCAGGTTATAATATTTACCCTAATCATGTCGAAAGCATAATAAATAGTCATCCCAAGGTTTTGATCTCAATTGTAGTAGCGGAGCCTCACTCATATAAGGGCGAGGTACCTAAAGCATATATTGTTTTGAAACCAGAATATAAATTAACTGATGAAATAGATGAAGATATAAAAAATTATTGCAAAGAAAAACTAGCTAAATATTCTTGGCCAGTATCATATGATTATAGGGAAACTCTGCCAATGACAAAAGTTGGAAAAGTTGATTATCGAAACGTAAAATAAAAGGTTTTTATTGTACCTAATCGATAAGCGATGCTAAACTATAGGGGAAAAGTGTTTTTTCGACTTATACAACTTAAAAAACAATGGAATTGGCATAGCATAAATTTAATACTATGCAATTATAAAATACTGAGTTAAAAAAAAGAAAGTCTATATTGTACCAAAATAGAATAAAAAAACTGACTTCGCGTAAGCGAATTGGTATAATATTCATATAAGTTTGGTTAGGGGGAATTAAAATATGGACCAAGAACTTTTATTAAATGTTTGTAGCACTATTATTAATTAAGGAAAAGAAGATGCTTTATTTTTTCTAAAAAAAACTATCATAGATAACAGTGAATCAATAACTGATAAGCCACAGTTTTATTCTGAAATAATAACTATGTTAGCAACTGATTTATCAACTACAATAGTACCTGATGGGGATTTAGGGTTAGAAGAAGTATTAAGTAATTTAAGCTGGGAAAAACTAGATTATATTGAAGAACTAACAGAAGATTTATCAGCGTTATATTATGATAATATTGATATAAGTCAAGCAATTAAAAAACCATTACAAGTTTTATGCCAATATGATTATTTTAGAATTAATAATTTAATAATACAATTAGCTGAAAAGCCTGAATTTAAAGATGATGTAATAGATACATTATCTAACATAGGATTATATTATCATAATGAAGAACTTGTAGATTTAGTTTTAGAAAAAGGTTTATTTAACAATACTGTTTTAAATGGATTAATTTCTGCAATTAAAGATGTTAATTTTGAAGCTCAAGTAGAATTTGAGAATGCAAAATATTCTGACCCATTAGAATTAATCCTCGCACAAAGAAAAATAGAACAAATAATAGCAACTATTACCAAAGTGGTTAATCATTCAGGTACAAAAGCTTTTTTCAATGATATTAATTGTCAAATTGAAGAATGTATCAAAGACGATGTTGGTTTAGACTTTGATGATGACAAAAATCAATTTTTAAAAGATATTTTAGAAAACTATGCTATATATAATTTAAGTGCAGCAAATTTAGTTGAAAATGTTGAATATTTATATGGCGATATAAGACATATTTCTAGTGAAAGAGTAAAAGAAGTTAGAACAGAATATACTCAAGACTATAATCCTGATGATGATGGGAATTTAGCTACAGACTTATTTAATGTTTATACGAGACTAGGCGAATATGATAAAGCATTAGAAGTATTAAATGATCCTTTTTATGAACTTGTTGATGAAGAAGAAAAAGCCTGTCTTGAAGAATACGGTCAACATGATATGGAAGACGCTAAATACTATGTTGATAAATTATCAACTATTATTCAAATATTATGTTTTAGAAAAGATGTTGCTAGTATTAATTTCTTAAAAGAAGTTATGCAACACCCTAAATTAACTATAATTAATATAGAGTCATTAGAAAGATTATATTTATTGTTTACAGAACTTTCTGAAAATGACCCGGAAGTTTGGCAAACATTTAATCAAATATCTTCATACATCAAAGAAAGAATACAATACAATAACCTTATGACTTATGTTGCAATAGAAAAATTTGATAACCGCAGTTTTGGTGGATTACGAATAGCTACTGATGAAGAAATTGAAAATGCTGTATCAGTATTAGGACCAGAAACACCGTTTGTTAAAAAACTAGAGCCACCAAAAAAAGACGTCTCTAAAGAAGACTAAATTATTTTGAGTTTAGGCAAAAATTTATAAAAATAAGTCGCCGTAATTGTTGATAACGAATTCACGGCGTTTTTTAATGAAGTAATATGCAATAATAATCTTTCTAATTTATCGCAGGAAGAATATACTTACCTCTTTCTTATCCTCAGCTGGATAGAGCACACACCTTCTAAGCATGCGACCGAAGGTTCGAATCCTTTTCGAGGACACTAAAATAAGTAATATAATCAAGGAAACTTAAATTTTTATTTGACATCTTAATTTTTATTATGTAGTATATATTTTTAAGAAGAAGGTCTTATTATGATAAAAGAAGTTAAAATAGAGATAACAAGTTTATGTTACCGAAATTGTATTCATTGTTCGAGTGAAGCTACTTTATATAAACCTAGGTTTTTAGATAAAGAACTAGTAAAAAAAGTAATCGATGAAGCAAAGGAACTTGGTGCTACTAGTATTACTTTTACAGGTGGAGAACCAACGCTTTATAAAGGCCTTGATGAGCTTATTAATTATGCGAAAGAAAAAGGGTTAACTACTACTTTATATTCTATGGCACTTCGTACTAAAAGTAATTTAAAATTGTATGAAAAGTTAATTAATGTCGGTTTAGATGAAATTATTTATTCTACTGCTAATGAGTTAAGTAGATATGAGGTAGTTGAAGAAGATTATGAATTATTTTTTAAAAAATTACTTACTTATAACGTGAAACTTGGTTTTCATCATGTGGTTACTAATAATACTATCAATAGTATAAATAAAGTTATTGATTTAAAAGCTATTTTATCTCATCCTAATTTTAATAAAATGAGTTTTTTAAGATATGTACCTCATGGTAGAGGAGATACATCTTTAGTGCTTACATCTAGTGAGTTAAAAATGTTTAAAGAGTTATTGCTTGAGTTATATAAAAAGTATCCCGATAAAATAAGAATAGGTTCACCACATAATGTATTAAATATTAGTCATTCTGAATGTACTGCTGGGAGTAAAACCCTTGTTATTGGTTCTGATGGTAGTGTTTATCCTTGTGATGCTCTTAAATATAATAATTATTTAGGAACAAGCGGTAATATTAAAGAGGATTCCTTACTTGAAATATATACATCACCTTATTTTAATAAAATAAGAGAATATTTTAATCATTATGGTGATAGTTGTATGGATTGTAATAATTTTGAAATATGTAAGGGTGGGTGTATTGCTCAAAAAATATTATATGCGATTAATTATCCAGGGATTAAAACTTTCCGTTGGTATGAAGTTAATGCAAAAAGAACCATGAATAGTTTTACTAAAGATGAGCTTAGAAATAATGCTAAAACAGGTATTGCTGGCGAAATGGGAGAGTTAATTGATTGTATTAAGAAATTACTAACTCATAGCTGTAGCCCTGATAAAATAGAATTAATTAAAAAAATAATGATTGATGAAATTGGTGATTTAATTTGGTATATAGCTGCTCCTTTAACTAGTTATTACGATTTTTCCCTTGAGGATATTGCCAGTGAGTTATTTAATGCTAGTAGCAATAATATTTTAAGAATAGATGATAATATTATGGAATATAGTGCTAAAAATAAAGATCCATTATGTCCATACCTAAAAAATAGTTATTTATATACTTTAACAAAGTTAGATAAAGCTATTAAAATAAGTTCACTTTATGAATTAAGTAAAGAGTGGGAAGAACTTGACGATCTTGCATATTTAATTAGAAAAAGTGAAGACAAAGATGAAATAATAACTTATAGTGGCCAGTTATTACTAGCTTTAACTAAATTATGTAATTTATTTTTAAATATAACAATAGAAGAAGTTATAAGTCTTAATGTCGACCGTTTACAAGATAGATATCCTTCTGGATTTGATAGTATTGTTGCTAATAATCGAATTGAAGTTGAGAAGAAATATATTTCTGATAAATATTTAAAACAGTTGAAATATAAGATATAATCATTTTGAGTTTAGGCAAAAAATAAAATATTATATTTATAGCATAAATTTATAACCTCTAATAATATTATTGGAGATGCTTAATTTTAGTACTTTACTTTTATTTTTAAAATAGGTATTATTGAAGCAGTTAGGGAGGTCTTTTATTATGAAAAGAATTGATGATTTAGTTAGAGGAAGTTTTAGTGGATATAAAGAAACTTTTAGAAAAAATATGGAAACTTACAATGAATTAACAAAACAAATTGAAGTATTACTTGAAAAGAAGAAAGTTTTTGATGAACTTGCTACTAAAGAAAATGATTATGATGATGAAAGTTTGAGTTTTAAAGATAAATTAAGTTTATATGAAATAATTGATAATCAAGTAAGAAAATTTGATGACGGATTAGATTATGAATATAAATTAACTTTAAGAGAAAAACTATTAAACATGTATGATGATTTGAAAGAATATATTAAATTACATCAACATTTAAGAAATTTACAAAAAATGAGTGAAAATATTGTATCAGAAGAAATTAATTTTCAAAAATTTGGTGATGTAAAAAATGATAATAGTATGTGCGATGATAGACACTTTCTTGTTAGATTTGATGATGAATTAGTTTGTTTGAATTGTGGAGCATCATCTAAAGACTATGAAATAGTCAAAGATGAACTAGACTTTTTAACTTATTGTGCTGAATGCCAAGGTATGCTAATAAAAGAATTTTCAAAAGATGAGTTATATTTATTTAAAGTTTTAATGGAAGAAAACATAAAACATAGAAAACAAAGCACACCACTAGGCTATCTTGCTGGCGAAGATTATTTAACAAAGGCAAAAAAGCATGGGCTTGATAAAGAGAGTGTTCTTCCTGAAATTAAAAGAAAAATTAGACAAGCCCAGTTATTAGATACAAAAAAATATCTTGATGGAACAGGTTTAAGTGAAGAAGAGGCCAAAAAACCATACTTACAATTAGTTAGAGAAGATAAAATTGATGATGTAGGGTTAGGGGAACCTAAATATTTATCAGATGAAAGATTAGAAGAATTACAAAGACAATTAGCAGAAAAAGTAGCAAATATAGAAAAAACAAAAGACCATACCGAGCAAGCAAATATTTTAGAACAATGTATGATAACTAAATATGAACTAGCGATATTATCAGGTGCTTGTATTCCTGAATTGTTGGCAGAAACTACAACCGAAGAAGAAAAAATCGCACTTACAAAGGCATACTATAATATGTATAGTCAAGAAGGAAAAATAAACAGCGGTTATTTTGCAAGTAGAAATGAAGCAATATTATATGATTGCATAACTGCAAGTCCTGAAATAAATCAAAGAATTTTACAAATGAAACTACATCTTAAGTAGTTATTACTAAAAACGATTAAAGAAAATTACTCTTTAATCGTTTTTCTTCATATATCACAGTATAGTTAACCCTAAATATTAACGTTATAGCTAAAAAGTATGATATAGTAAGTTAGAAATATTTATTAAGGAGTTTATTATGGATAATTATAAGAAATTACAAGAATTAATTAAGGTTTATGAGGAAACTGAAATTTGGAAGTATATTGATGGTGATGATATTTTTAAATTAAATGGTTTTGATGATAATGTTTATGTTTCTATTATGGGCAATGCTGGAATTGAGTATAGTATCGGAATTTATTATGGTGATGATGACTTATTTAGTCAATTAGATATTGTATATGGTGAGTATTCAACATCTCCAGATGCATCAATTCATTTAGGAACATTTAAGATAGCTTTGGGCAAACCTGAGAAGTTGTTATCGGATGCAAACAGAAAGATTTTAAAGAAGAATAAAATTAAACCGGTTAATGTAGTGTTTAGATTTAATCCCGGTCGAATCGTTAGATTAGTAACCGAAGAAGAGTGTTTATTATTAATAGAGATACTTAATAGAATTATTAAAGTAGCAGATTATATTATTAATAATGAAATGGATTTTGAAAAGGATTTTAGAAAAATGTATAATTTTTCTGAAAAAGATGGTAAAGTTTTAGTTAGGAAAATAAATTATCCAAAGTTAAAAGCCAAAGATATTAAACAAGAAAAACTTGATGTAGATTTAGTTTCAAAAGGAAACTGGATTACTCCAAAAGGTACTTATAATGTTTTTCTTGTTTATGCCCCAATGTATGATATAAATACTGGGGATTATCCAGTTATGTTATTAGTTCAAAACAATAAAAATTATTTGGTTGTTGGCATGGAATTAATAGAAAGTAAAAACACTGATAAGATAGCAAGTAAGGTTTTAGCGATATTTATAAATAATAAGATAATACCGAATAATATTATATTTAATTCTAGTTTGATAAGTAATATATGTAGCGAGTTTATTAAAGAATTTAAAATAAAAGTACATATTAATAATGAAAATGATGATTTGAATTTAATGTGGAATTCTATTGGGGATAGTTTAGGTAAATTATAATAAATTAAAAGTACTCTTAATTTAAAGTTATAGTCAAAAAAAACAAAATTATCAACTATAATATTAATATTTTAGTTAAAATTGGTTTAGCTAGTGAATCTAATAATCAACTGATTTTATCAGTGCTATATTAAAAAAAAAGAAAAAAGGTGGATATTATGAAGAAATCAATTATTATTAAATATGGAGAGTTAACCACTAAGAAAGATAATATTTCTTTTTTTATTAAAACTTTAAGGGATAATATTACGTTAAGTTTATCAGATATTAATCATAATCTTACTTTTGATAAAGGAAGAATGTTTATTGAAACAGAGAACTTTGAAGATGTAGTTAATGTTTTAACTACTACTTTTGGAATTCATGAAATAAATATTGCTTATGCCCTTGATACTTCTAGCATAGAAGAAATATGTAGTTATTTACTTGAACTTTTAAAAAATAAAACTTTTAAAAGCTTTAAGGTAATTACTAAAAGAAGTGATAAAAGTTATCCTTTAACTAGTATTGAAATAAGTAAGGAGTTAGGTGGATTAATACTTGGTAATAATAAAGAACTTAAAGTGGATATTCATAATCCTGAGCTTTATATTAATGTAGAAATTCGTAGTAAGAAAACATATATTTATTTTGAAAAGATTAAAGGTTTAGGGGGATATCCAGTAGGTACTTTAGGAAAAGGAATGTTGATGCTATCTGGGGGAATAGACTCACCAGTAGCAGGATATTTAGCTATGAAAAGAGGTATAAGACTAGAGTGTATTTATTTTGAAAGCCCACCACATACAAGTGAGGCAGCTAAGAATAAAGTTTTAGCTTTAGCAAAAGAGTTAAGTGCTTATAGTGGATATTTAAAAGTTCATGTTGTTAATTTTACTGAAGTTCAAGAAACAATATATAAAAATATACCTCATGATTATATGATTACGATTATGAGAAGAATAATGTATAGAATTAGTGAAAAGTTAGCAACTAAAAATAACGCTAAAGCACTTATTAATGGTGAATCAGTTGGGCAAGTAGCAAGTCAAACTTTAACTAGTATGGCGGTTATAAATGAAGTAGTTAAAATACCGGTTTTAAGACCGCTTGCATGTTTTGATAAAAGTGAGATTATTACTTTAAGTAAAAAAATTCAGACATATGACATTTCAATTTTACCATATGAGGATTGCTGCACAATATTTGTGCCAGACCATCCGGTTATTAATCCTAAGAGTGATGTGGCAGGAGCTTATGAAAATTTAATTGATGTTGACTTGTTAATAAGAAATGCCTTAAAAAGTATAAAAACTATTAAGATAACTAATCAAAATCAAGATTTTGAAAATATTTTATAAATAAGTACCCATAATAATAATGGGTGACTAGAGTGATAGTAAAAGGTTATAGTATTGATTGTCAAAATAAGGAAAGATTATTACATGAGTTTGTTAGTGAATATGGAATTAATTTAAGCCACAAAGATAATATTGATGTTTTTAGTACTGCTGTGAAACCAAGAAATTGTAATAATAAGCTAAATATTAAAAAAAAATAGCCTTAAAGGCTTTTTTTTTGATATAATGACTTAGGAGATGTGAAAATGAAAATATTAAGTGTAAATGCTGGATCGTCATCTCTAAAGTTTACTTTATTTGAGATGCCAGAAGAAAAAGAATTAATTAATGGGGTTTTTGAAAGAATTGGTATGGATAATTCATTTTATTCAATTAAATTAAACGGTGAAAAAATCAAGAAAGAAGTGTCTTTGAAAAATCACAAAATTGCTTTTGAAATTTTAGTTCAAGAGCTTGTTGATAATAAAATTATTGATGCTTTAGAAGATATTAAAGGAGTAGGTCATAGAGTAGCTCAAGGAGGGGCCTACTTTGCTGCCTCTGTTTTAGCAACCCCTGAGAATTTAAAAATTGTTGAAGACTTAGCTCCTCTTGCGCCTCTTCATAATCCGCCAGCTTTAACAGGAGTTAAAGCGGCTATGGAAACTTTTAAAGATGTTGCTCAAACACTAGTGTTTGATACATCTTTTCATCAAAGTATTCCGAAAGAAAATTATATTTATCCAATACCGTATGAATGGTATACTAAGTATGGTGTTAGAAGATATGGTTTTCATGGTACAAGTCATAAATATGTTTACCTACGAGTAAATGAATTACTTGGTAAAAATGATACTAAAGTGATTACTTGTCATATCGGTAATGGAGCAAGTATTTCAGCTGTTAAAAATGGAATGTGTATTAATACTTCAATGGGACTTACTCCAAATGCTGGTTTAATGATGGGAACTAGATGTGGCGATATTGATGCAACTATTTTAACATATATGATGAAAACTACAGGAATGAGCGCTGATGAAGTTGAGAATTATCTTAATAAAGAAAGTGGCTATTTAGGAGTATCTGGTGTAAGTTCTGATTCAAGAGATATTGAAGTTGGAATTAAAAATGGTGATGAAAGATGTATTTTAGCTCAAGATATGTATATTAATAGAATCGTTGATTATATTGCTAGATATTATGTTGAGTTAGGTGGCTGTGATGCAATTGTTTTTACAGCTGGTATTGGTGAAAATGCACTTAATACAAGAGCCCAAGTTATAAATAAGTTAAGCATATTAGGTATTAAACTAGATGAAGTTGCTAATAATAGTCGCGGAAAAGAAGTTAAAATAACAACTGATAGCTCTAAAATACCAGTCTATGTAATTCCAACTAATGAAGAGTTAATGATAGCATCAGATACTTATACAATTATAAAATAGAAAGAGGTAAAGTCCTTGAAGAAAGATATATTTAAAAAGATTTACAAAGAAATCAAGGATCACGATACGATTGTTATCGCTAGGCATATTGGCCCAGATCCTGATGCTATTGCTAGTCAAATCGCGTTAAGAGATTCAATAAGACTGACATTTCCTAGTAAAAAAGTTTATGCAGTTGGAATTGGAGTATCTAAATTTAAATATTTAGGTAACTTAGATAAAATTGATGATAGTCTACTTGAAAATCCTCTTTTGTTTATTTTAGATTTACCTAATAAATCAAGAGTAGATGGAATTAATTTTGAAAATTATCCAAATGTTATTAAAATAGATCACCATCCATATGAAGATAAAATGGGTATAATAGAATATGTTAATGAAAGAGCAAGTTCTACATGTGAAATGATCGCGCTTTTAATTAATAATACATCACTTAAGATGAATGCAGATATTGCTGCTAAATTATATGTGGGAATTATTGCTGATAGTGATCGATTTTTAGTTCCAACTACAAGTGCGATAACATTTGACGTAGTAAGTAATTTAATATCTAAATATAAATTAAATCTTCCTGAATTATATAACCATTTATATGAAAGACCTCTTAATGAAGTTAGATTTCAAGCTTATATTACTTTAAATATGACAATAACTGAAAATGGTTTTGCTTATATAAAACTTAATAACGATATTATTAAAGAATACGGAGTTGATGCATCAACGGCATCAAATATGATTAATAATTTTAATTATATTAAAGGTATTTATGTTTGGGCATTTGTTTCATATGATGAAAGACAAGAAATTTATAAAGTGAATATTAGGTCAAGAGGACCAATCATTAATGAAGTAGCAATGAAATATAATGGTGGTGGACATAAACTGGCATCAGGTGCTAGATTAAAATCACCAAATGATGTTGATTTATTATTTAATGAACTAGACATGACTTGCAAAGAATATAAAGATAATATCGAAATAGACAAGGTGTAATTGCCTTGTTTTTAAGTTTTCTAAAACTCAAAATACAAATTATGTCTGAAAAGCGGAATGGAGTACGTCCGAAATACGGAAAACAAATGCGTCCAAAACACAAACCCATAGTTAAGCTTTCTATAAATACAATATATAATTGGGATAGAAAAATTATCTAATATTATTGTTAATTTAATTAAAAGAAAAAGTAGATACTAGTATTCCTTTCTAATGGTATTATATGGTAGTAAATATGCATATAAAAGAGAAGACGGTGTATTAGTAGTGCCACTAACTTGTCTTAAACATCAAAATTCAAACGCAACAGTAAATATAATACTTATATCTTATTTACTTCAAGGACTTAATTGGATATAATTAAGTTGGTGATCAAATGAAAAATCTTAAAGTTATATTTATGGGGACTCCTTTTTTTAGTGTTCCTATTTTAGAAAAGTTAATTGAACAAACAAATGTAGTCTTGGTAGTAAGTATGCCAGATGCAGTAGTTGGTCGGAAGAAAATACTTACCGCATCGCCAGTAAAAAAACTTGCTATAGAAAATGATATTCCAGTTTTTAGTCCTAAAAAGATAAGGGATGATTATAAAATAATAGAGGGCTTAAAACCTGATATAATTATTACTTGTGCTTATGGACAAATACTACCTAAAGTCTTGCTTGATTTTCCTAGGTTAGGATGTATAAATATTCATGCATCACTTCTGCCAAAATATCGAGGTGGCGCGCCAATTCATCATGCAATCATGAATGGGGATGCAGAAACTGGTATAACAATTATGGATATGGATGAAAAAATGGATGCTGGAGATATAATCAAACAAAAATCTTTAAAAATAAATATAGGCGATAATTTAGAAACACTATCAAATAAATTATCTTTACTAGGAAGGGATATAATTATAGAAGTTTTGCCGAGTATTATTAATGGCACTAATAAAAGAGTTAAGCAAAAATTAGCCAAAGTAACTTACGCACCAATTATTAAAAGAGAAAATGAACTTCTTGATTTTCATAAATCAGCTGATGAAGTTTATAATTTAGTTAGAGCTTTATCACCTTCACCTTATGCTTATTTTAATCTTTTTAACAGTCAATATAAAATTGTATCATGTGAAGTTACTTTAGGAAAAGGTTTACCAGGAGTAATTATTTCAGTTGCTAAGGATAGTTTTACGATAATGTGCAAGGATAAGGGAATTAAGATAACTAAAATAAAACCAACAGGTAAAAATGAAATGACTGTTAAAGATTTCTTTAATGGTTTTGATAAAGAAAAATTATTAGGAAAAGAGGTAAATAATGAAGAGTAAATATTCAAGATTTAGAGAATTATGGGCAGTGCCTAAATATCGAACTTTATTTAAATTAGGAGGTTATTTTCTATTCTTTTTAATATTTTTTTCATTAGCCTCAATTGGTAATAATAGTAACAATTCTAATTATCAGGAAGAAGAAAATATAACTTATAATATGATGAAAAAAGATCTTATTAGTAGCAATATAAGTATCAAATACGAAATAACTTCAGAACGTGATTATTTTTTGGAAGGAACAATAATTAATAATGTTTTAAATTCTACTTTAGAAGATGAAATAGACTTAAAAAAAATTAAAATAATTGAAGATAAAATTTATTTAATTCAAAAAGATATTGAAATAGAAGAAAAATCTTTATTAAATGATATTAATCTAATTTATTTATTTCCCAGTAATGTTATGGATATTTTAGATAATAATTCTTCGGTTATGAAACAAAAAGATAATAATAAAGAATATAATTATAATATTGATGGAATTAATTATTTGGTTTATGTAAATGAAGAAGCAATAGAACAAATAATAATATCTACTGGAGATGTGCTATATTCTTTAAAATATATGATTATTAAATAAATTTAGGTTACAATTCACAGCCAAACTATATAAAAAGCATAAATAGTAAATTTAAAAACTTAAAATAATAAGAAAAAAAAGCTTACTTTACAGTAAAATTTAGCAAAAAAACCAAGCAGGTCAAAGACT
>Ga0172377_10000702_pt1 | contig 32397 bp, 25 predicted proteins | sample Pumphouse3metaG_FD_119749 | JGI IMG/M metagenome (GOLD analysis project Ga0172377, IMG submission 119749) | Leachate microbial communities from a municipal landfill in Southern Ontario, Canada - Pumphouse #3 metaG | ecosystem: Engineered > Solid waste > Landfill > Unclassified | place: Canada... | reverse complement strand
CGTCCCTGCTGAGTTCAAGGCAAATAAGCGCGGCGAAATCCCGTGTCAGATAATGAACTCAAGCAAATGCTGGGAAATGGTCTTACGGGGGGAAAAATATGCCGTATGTATCCTCCCGTTTGCTGATAAAAACCCGCAACTTCTATGAGGCTATGTAAAACAATAAACCCCTTGCGCGGACGGCCCGGATTTGATATAATCCGGGTCTAAGAATCAGACGCGGGGTGGAGCAGAGGTAGCTCGTGAGGCTCATAACCTCAAGGTCGAAGGTTCGATTCCTTCCCCCGCAACCAATATATGAAGGTTCCCTGTTTAACGCTTCGGGGAGCCTTTTTTTATTCTGCCTTCATATATTGGTCCCTGCTACGCCTTCGGCGTATCAGGGATATATTTAAAAATATTCCTGCGTCATCAGGGGACCTCTGCCACAGCTTCAGATCTACGGCGGTTTCCTTCCCCCGCAACCAATATATGAAGGTTCCCTGTTTAACGCTTCGGGGAACCTTTTTTTATTCTGCCTTCATACTTCAGGGGCCTTTTTTATTCGGTAAAGGGTCTACTTTATTCTCGCCGTCTTTCCCTATATTATAAAGTAGCTTGTCCCCCCTTTACCACATAACGAGTATCGAGCGTCCCTCGCAGGGAATGCCAGACACTTGTATCGACGGCACAAAGAGTCGTAATGAAGTTTAACAGGGACAGGTGTAGGATTGGATTGAGAACCGTCCCTGATATTTTACGATACAAGCGTCTGGTGTTCCCGGAGAGGGCGTTGGGCGACCGAGCGGGCATGGTCCCCTATGGCACGAGCCATAGGGGGAGCGAGGTCGTCCGTCGAGCGAAGATCTTCTCGCCGGGAAGATCGAGCGTCCCTCGCAGGGAATGCCAGACACTTGTATCTACGGCGCAAAGAGTCGTAATGAAGTTTAACAGGGACAGGTGTAGGTTCAGGATGGGGACGGGTGTAGGATTGCGGTGGGGACAGATGTGGGATCAGATCAGGGACAGGTGTGGGATTGGATTGAGAACCGTCCCTGAAATAAAAAAATTGACATGCGGCTTTCATCGTGGTAAAAATATTGGATCTTGTATTTTTCTACTCATCATCTTTATCTGCGAGCGTTTAAAATATTAAACTAGCTGTTAAAAAGGACTCGATATGAACGAGAATACGAAAAACCCAACACCAAAAAAAGTGCTTATTGTGGAAGATGAACCCGACCTTCTCGACCTCGCGAAAGTTATGCTTGAAAGTGCCGGGTTTTCGGCGGTCACAGCACTTGACGGGGAAAATGCTTTAGAAATATTGAAAAAAGTACCGGTCGATCTTGTTGTCCTGGATATAGTGCTTCCGAAAATAGACGGCTTTTCCGTATTCAAGTCTCTACGGGCTGATATCAATACACATAACATTCCCGTTCTTATTGTTTCGGGAAGGTCCGCCATGAAGGATACCTTTTTGTCCATCGGCGCGGACGGATTTCTCGCGAAACCAATGGAAAAAGACCTTTTGCTTCAAGAAGTAAAAAACTTGACCAGAAACAAAGCCTTGCTTCTGACCGAGTCTACCCACATAATCGACAAAATATCCAGGATATTCGCAAAATACGATTACAGTATTGATGTGGCCGGGGATGAATCCGGAATGCTGGAGACTGGTAAAAAATCAAAATATAAATGTGTCATCGCTCATCTCGCGTGTTTAAAATCCGAGCCCGCGAAGTTTAAAGATACAGTTGCCAACCTCCTCAGCTACAAAGACCCTTCCCTCGTACTATATTCCGACTCCTCGGTAAAAGGCCTTGAAATGAACAGCACCGTGGCGATAGAAGAAGAAATAATCAAATGGACAAGGGTCGGGGTAAAAAATTTCTACGATTCACGCGTAATAAGAAAACCACTTACCATAGCCCTCAAGGAGTGGCTCCCGGAAAACTGATATCAATATCCTTTTCACTGTTTAAGACGTTCTCTATAAAGATATTCTACAAGGTTGAGCTCTTCTCCGTCCACTACAAAAACGCCCGGAGCATGCGTTGAAACGCGAGACGGGACAACCGGTTTTTCAGCTTCTTCTTTACCCTTTATGGGCCCTTTTCCTTTTCTTTTTATATCCCTCGCAAATGATCTTTCAAGATGGTGAACTACAACCTGCTCTTTGAACCAGGCAGTCACTTCTTCCGGAACCGCTCTCATTTCTCCGGGGTCCTGAAACTTGATGGTTTTGCGCTGGAACCCTTCGTCTATCCAGAACTTCTTTTCACCGACACTGCCGTCTATCTTTATTCCGCAAATGAAAGCCTGGTTATCAAAAACCATCACATTGGTATAACTGCCGTCGGATGTAGCGCCCCACCCGCTGCTCATCGATTCGGTAACAACGGAAGGCATCAGCACCCTGAAAGTCTCATCTTTTTCGACACTCTCCAGAAAAGCATAGATTTCTCCGGAAAGAAGATGTATCTTAAAGTACCCGTCGAGCTTCAGTATGACCAGTGTGTTCTCCTTAACGCTTATGACATTGCTATCGTCCTCGTTAAAGGATATTGTCACGGAAGATTCTTTATCGGTCTTTATCCAGTCTCCCTCGTTCAACTGCATGCCTTTCTTCGCCTCAACTGCCAGATTGCTTCCTTTAGGAATTACGCTCACCCTTCCCTGCACCATAAAAACGACAGCCGTCTCTACTTGCGAATATGCGTTCTGAAAACATAAGACCGATAAAAACAATAATACAAAAACCCCTGTTTTTTTCATATTTATTCTTCCTCTATTTGTCTGCCGCGGCCAAAGATCCCGCCCCTTTCCCCCTAACACGACCTATATAGAGTTTACCCTCGAAACCAACTAAGTCAAGCCCAACGAGAAGCGTCCCGCCTGCCCCATCACTGCCAATTTTACGGCTATGGAGAAATCGCGCCTTCCCACCCGTACTCCGCGGCAAGGAACCTGGCCCACTCTTGTTCGAAATCCGCCATACTTTGTTCTGATACCCCGCTTATAGCCGCCCACGCAGAGTTCCCCGCTCTAAGCTCTCTCAGAACTCTTCTTAAACCCTCGTATCCGAATTTTCTGACCATAAACTCAACAAGAAGGTAAGATTCTATGTATAACAGCGTCATTATTTCGCGTCTTTTTATGTCCGCGAACCCTTCCGGGATACTCCGCAGGGGAACTATTCCGAACCTTTCGACATATCTTCTTATCTTGGCCTTATCCTTAGGTTCAATGAGGCTTTCGGCCAGTCCGGCAATACCTTCATTGAGCCAGACAGGACAATTGCCTGCAGTAAGCTCCCTTACTACCACATGAGCGTACTCGTGGTAAATTATCTTTCTGACGTCTTTCTGATCGTATCTGAACCTGTCCGCCGGAAGACGTATTTTTCCGTCATACAAAGCGAGAGACCAAGGCGGCACTCCTTTTAATATACTGTCGTAGCTGTCTTCAGAAAAAATGACGGCAATGGTCTTTTTTTGCGGATAATGGTCAAGGATCATCCCCACTCTTCCATACGCCTCTTCCAAATGTGTTCTTATATAGGACACTTTTGAAGAAGGGACTGTACGGTCTGCCGCTACTATGAAATGCATGGTCTCTATCCTGTCAAAAGCGCTTTCCGCGGAAGCCTCCCCCTTGACCCGGGAAAGCAATCCTTTGAGGCCCTTGAGAGACGGGTCAAGATCGTATGCCTTTTCCAGGAACTCCCTGGCCCTGGGCATGTTCTGCACCTGATAATACGCCTGGCCGAGATTATAATGGGTATACGGATTATTACTGTCGTATTGCAGAGCATTGCTGTAATGAACTATGGCTTCACTTAAGGCCCCTCTGCTTTTAAGATGAAAAGCATAGTTATTGTGCGCTATTCCCAGATTCCTCTTAATGTCCTCATTGGCGGGGAGATATCTGTGAGCCGTTCTGAGATCTTCTATCGCCCCGATATAGTCCCCTGCCTGAAGCCGAGCAACCCCTCTGGTGTTATGCCTGTACGCGGCTTCCTGGGATGCTCCCGCTTCGTTCGAAAGCGAAAAAGACAGGCACATTGCCCATATTGCTATCGAAACTCCGCAAAATAAATGTTTAAACCTTCCCATAACCCCTCTTACTATTCACCATACAAAACCCGGGACTTTCCGAGACCCCCACGCTTATATCACCCCAAAAAGTATACCACGCTTATTGGAGTTTACAAATCAAGAGGCCAACAAAACCCTTGATATATGACGTGCTTGGTGTTATCCTTCTTTAGTATCGTAAGTTCTATACCCAAGCAAAGAATTCAACGGATTTTTGTGCGCAATAGACCTTCCCGGGGGGGTGCCATGTTCAATAGTATCAGATTAAAAACCTTATTTTTAAAGATTTTTCCTGTAACGACATTATTCGCGGGGCTATTTTTACTTTCCTCCTGCGCTAAAACCGGCGGTAATGATACCGACCTTAGCCGTTTACAAGAGCCGTACCTTGACTTCATTGCCACTGTATATGAACGCATGGACGCGGAGTATTATAAACCCGTGTCCCGTGAAGTTTATGAGAACTTCATAAGCGAGTACAAAGAATCTCACCTATCAAATAAGAAGGCTCTCACGGATGGTACGGGCTGGCTTGCCCATCTCGGATCCGGGCTTCTGGTACAGAAATTAAAGGATCCGGAGGATACATTTACAAACTTCATCCCGCCTAAAGAAGCCGAGGAATACGCTAAAAAGGTCTACGGCTATGAACATGGCCTGGGGATCTCGGGAGAGATGTCCGGAGATGTTTTCGTCATAACGGATGTCGAGGTTCGTTCCGATGCCTACGCTCATGGTATACGCCCGGGAAATGCCATAATGGCCATAAACGGGGACGGGGTGGACACTCTTTCCCCCGAAAAGATAAATTCCCTGCTTTTCCCCCCGCTTGGAACTGAAGTGAACCTGATAATAGCGGTGATCGAGGAGCGAGAACTATTGCCTTTTACCCTGGAATGTAAAGAATTCTTCACGGAAACCGTTGAAGAACTTCCTACGGGTCTTCCGGGAGTTCATTACTTCAAGATAAACAAATTCAATCGGGAAACAGCGAACGACCTTGAGGGGTTCATCGAGAATTACGGGCCCGAGAATATAGAATATATGGTTCTTGACCTTATGGGAAACCCCGGAGGGCCCCCACTTGCCGTAAGAGAGATAACCGGTCTATTCCTTAATCCCGGATCCCGCCTGGTCTATTACGTCAAGAAGAACCAACCCGAGATAGGTCTTGTAAGCCCCCTTTCTGACGTGCTCTATAGGGGACGCCTTATGGTGCTGGTCGACGGGAAAAGCGGAAGCTCTTCTGAAATACTCGCAGGCGTTCTTCAGGCCCACAAAAGAGCCGTTGTTATGGGCAAAGAAAACACCGCGGGAGGGGCTTCTCTAAAAACCGCCATACGCTTCGAGGACGGTTCCATGCTGGCTCTTTTAACCGGGCAATCCTTCCTTTTCGACGGCACCCTTTTAGGTTTCGACGGCATCTCCCCGGACTATGTAATACCGGAAGATGTTCCCGATACAAGGATGTTCGCTTTAGGACAAATAATGCTTTCCATGCAGGAAGAAAACCCCAGCCCTTAAAAAAATGACGGGACATTTAAAAAGATCAGCCGTCCTTATAGCGATTTTTGCCGTTACAGTTTCGTTCGGCCTTTATTTCCGGATGTACCCGGCGGTTCAGAACATCCGGCGGCAAAGTATTAAGATTAGCCGCCTTTCCGTGCTTTCCAATCTCCGACAAGCCCTTTCTGAGCAGATATCACAGGATTATCCCGATGCGGACGAAACCCGGAAACGCGCGGCATCGGACGATCTTATGCGGTCATTTTTAAAGACCGAACGCGGTAATTTCAATAACTCTGTAAAAACGCTCGCCGAGGAACTAGCTTCTTCTAAAAAATTCTACCTTCTCGGGGCAGATCCCTATTACTATTACCGCCTAACTAAAAACCTCGTAAGAACAGGGCGCCTTTCAAACAGGATATCCGGCGGGAAATTTTTTGACCCTCTCATGACAGCGCCTCATGGACGTTGGCGGAACTTTGAGATCCATCCCTACACGGGTCTTTTCCTCCACAATGCTCTGCGTCTATTCAACAGGAATATCCCTTTGTTTTTATCTGTATCCATAATCCCTTTAATACTCTACCCTCTTTGTCTGTTCTTTTTCGTTCTTTGCTGTCTGGAGCTCCGCATATCGCCTGCATTGCTTCTTGTAAGCGGCTTTTTCTTTTCTTTGGCCCCCATTTTCATACAGAGGAACTGCATCGGCTGGTACGATACCGATCCTTACAACATAATTTTTCCGCTTGCTTCGCTTTTTATGTTGTCAAAAATATTTTCCAACCCCGAAAAACGGGGTTGGGTATGCGTGCTCTCGTTGGTTTGCGGGATCTTTTCGGTTTTCTGGCAGGGTTGGGCTCTTCTTCCCATTATAGTGACAGTATCACTTCTCGCGGGGTGTGTTTTCTTCCTTTTATCAAAGAAGCCCGTCCTTCCGCTTCTGGCAGATTGCGGCATTTTTCTTCTGGGCACCGCCGTAACATCGGGTTTTCTGTTGTCCCCGGAAGGACTGGCATCGTCACTCTCGGAAACCCTTAACATAACACGTATGTTCTCTCTGCTGGACCTGAGCATCTGGCCCGATGTCTTTCTGACGATAGGCGAATTAAAAAGGACCTCTCCCGTCAAGATAATGTATCTTACGGGGGGGCCGGTTTTTTCATTTTTCGCGGTATACGGTTTCATTATGTTCTTCTGCTCAAAAAGATCCGTTATACCGTTCGGGTACAGGATCTCTGTCTGTATTTTCACCGCCATATTCGCCATAATGTCGGGCAAAGGCGAAAGATTCGCTGTTTTTCTTATAGGGCCGGCATCGCTTTGTTTCGCATTCGGTTTACATTCCGCTTTCTCGCTTATCCAAAAACCGCTTCTGTTGTTTTTAAGGGGGAACCTGCGGGCGGAGAGGACAATATGGCTTTTCTTTTTACTGGTTCTATTGGCTTCTCCCCTAACGTTCGCCCATATTGTCTCAAGCAGATTGAACCCCATATTCAATGAAACCTGGGACTCGGCTCTTAATGACATTAACTCTCTGACCCCAAAAAACAGCATAGTGAACTCCTGGTGGCCACCCGGTCATTTCATAAGAGCTGTCGCGGAACGCGGCGTAACTTTTGACGGCGCTACCCCGGAAGTTCCTCAATCTTTCTGGGTTGCAAGTTTTTTTATGTCCGACGATGAAAGTGAAGCCGTCGGGATACTCCGCATGCTCAATACCAGCGGAAACAAGGCGATGGAATTTCTTATTTCCGAAGGCATTACCGCTGACAGAGCCGTGGAAATAATAAAGAACATAGTTAAGAAAAACAGGTCCGGGGCCATCTCGACTTTGCAACGCTTCTTACCGGAAGATAAAGCCGTCCTGATGGCGGCTCTTACACACGGAGATCCGCCCCCTTCCTTTTGTTTTGTATATGATGACCTTATGAAAAACACGCTTGGTCTTTATTACGTGGATCGATGGGATTTTTCAAAAGCTATTGCGGCCAAAGAAAGAACCTTGGCCCCTTCTCCGCCTGCGGAAGCCTTCATCCGGGGAAGCAAAGAAAATATAGCGCTTATGTGGCGGATATCGGGAGGCATGCCGTATATAGGCGAAGAGAGTTTCAGGACGAATGAAAAAGACGGGATAATATTTTTCAGTAACGGCGTCTCTCTCAACACTTCCGACATGACAGCTAAGTTCACATCCCTGGAAGGCCAGATATCCGGAACGCCCGAAAGCATTATTTTGCCCGTCGCGGGAGGCCTTACCGAAAAACCGATGAAAAACCCCGACTTACGTCTTTCCGTTCTTTTTATACGCCGGGAGGAAAACCGCACAAGCTGTATAGTGGCCCCGTCCCGCGTACTAAAATCGGTTATCTTCCGTCTCTACTACCTGAACGGCCTGGGGCTCAAGAACTTTGAACCTTTCATTCTGGAAGAGAACCCCGCCCTTAACACCAAAATACTAATATACCGCATAAACTGGCCGGAAATATAAGACCATCAAGACAGAAATTTGCGTGCGTTTTTTGAAACCTTTTTAACTTCAATCGGCATTCTCTCGCTGAATATCAAAAAGATCGCAGCACCGACGATACAAGGGTCTGGCATTCCCCCCTCACGCGCAAAGAGTTCCCCTCGATCCTTCCCCTTTGGAATTTCTTAACGCCTTTCGCATATCTTTTTTTGACCTTGCGAACTCGCCCTCCTCCGCTATTCAATGTATAAAAATTTTTTATTTGGCTTCGGAGGGCTCAAACACCCGCAAGTGTTGTATTTGTCAAAAAAAGACATGCGAAAGGCTAAAATTCCAAACGGGGACCCCCTGACCGAGGGGAACCCTTCGCGCGTATAACGGTCTGGGAACGCGGGATATGATACTTCGTGTCTTAGGAATTATACGGAAGAGCGGTAACGATGCAAGGATCTGGTATTCCCGGAGAGGGCGTTGGACGACCGAGCGGGCATGGTCCCCTATGGCACGGGCCATAGGGGGAGCGAGGTCGTCCGTCGAGCGAAGATTTCCTCGCGGGGGAAATCTTCGCGTCCCTCACAGGGAATGCCAGACCCTTGTATCATCGGTGCTGCGATCTTTTTGATATTTAGAGAGATATGTCGATCGTATTTTTTGTTCAGAAACTTACACTATGGGCTGGATGTTTCTCCGTCAAGATCATAGGTCTGTTTTATGGTGACTGTCCCGGTACCTCTGACGGTCCTTGTCCCAGGAGAGACATTTACCTCGTTTTTTGAGACGTCATTCTCGGTCTCCACTGCCGCCGGAGATCCCTCTTCCGCCGCGGGAGGCCTCGCGGAAGGCGGTTTCTCGACATAAGTGTCCACGGCCCCGGAAACATTCAGGCTCTGCGTCCCGTATCTTTTACGTATAACAGATTCGAGCTTGACCGCGAGATCCTCGCTCCTTATTTCACGAAGACGGGTAATGTACTCGAGAGCCTTGGCCATATTCCCGCCAAGTATCTCGGAAAGGCCCGTTATGTAGATGAGTTTGGGGTTTTTGGGCTGTCCGACAAGCGCTATTGTGAAATATTTTACGGCTTTCCCCGGATCATTCTTCTTCATGAAATATGCCAGGCCGAGGGCATAGTTGAGAGTGGCATCCTTTGGAAAAACCTGCGCACCGCGCTCAAGCACAAGTATCATTTCCTCGTCCAACCCCAAACGTCCGTAAAGCGCTGACATTTCTCCGTATATTGCCGGGTAGTTGTCGTTGATCTCCAGTGCCTTTTCATAATATGCCAGGGCTTCTTCCTCTCTGCCCGGGATCTTGCCTATTATTGAACCTAAGAGGAGATTCGCTTGAAAAGATCCGGGGTTCTCCGCCATGGCCATTCTGCATTTTTGTTCGGCAGAGATATAATCTTCGGCTAAAAAATCTTCGCGCGCTTCAAGTATGTATTCCCGTTCCCCGTTCCCGTCCTTATCAACTGAAAAAACTTTGACCGGCAGCAAAACAAAAAAAAGCAAAATAAATGACAGTTGTCTTATTCTCATTATTTCTCAACTCATTCCAATACCACTTTTTCCGTGATGAACATGGTTTCTTCGTCACTCTCCGGTTCTTCCCGCACCGCTATTTCGGCCCTGGTAAAGATCATTTTCTCGACGGTTAAACCGCATCTTACTTCATAGTTGTCCCTGTTCCTTACGGCCATTTCGAAAGATCGGATCTTCATGGGTTTGCGGGAGCTGTCTATTTTATACATGAAGTCGATTATATTCTTCATTTTGCCCTGGCATTCCAGGTCCAGGCTGAATTCCGTGTATCCTTCCATAGGAACAACATTTACCGGATTTATGTTACTCAGGGATATTTCCGCGCTCTTAGCTATACTCTCTACCTCCCCCAGAAAAGTCGCTATAAGAACTTCCCGAGAGAGTCCTTCCCGGGTGTAATAATCCGAGTATGACGCGTCTTCTTCCAAGATCTTCTCACGGTACGCGAGAAGCCTTATATTTTTCTCTGTATGAGTTATCTGGTCCCTGATCCTCTCGTCTATCATTTTTGATTCATAGAATATCGGTCCTATAACCAATCGATCAAAGGCCATAAGCCCCAGAACAAGTCCTGTTATATAAACCAGTTTTTTCTCTTTTGGAGAAAGCCCGTCAAAAAAAGATTTTACTACATCCAGCATTTACGCAACCTCTCTTTCGAACGTGAGGGTGAGGCCGAAATCAGCCACTTCAATTCCTCGCTGGCTTCGGCTTCTTGTGAAATCAACCTGAACATCCCTGAAAATTTTTGAATTTTCAAGTTCCGTGACCAGGGAAAAAACTCTCGACATGCTGTCGGCAGTACCCGTGAAAGTAAAAGTATCACCGTCCCTGAAATCTATACTTGTAAGGAATACTTCATCCGGCATTGCCTTAAAAAGGAGTGCCATGCCGGAAAGTCCGGCGCCCTTTCCCGCAATGAACTTTTTTATTCTGGAGGTAGAGTCGATAACCTCGTTCAGTTTCAGCACTTCTTCGTTCTCGCTTGTATAACTTGTTTCAAGCTTGTTCATATACATGTTCTTAAGCATCAAGTTCGACAAAAGAGCGACGCAGAAAAGAAGCAGTGTAGTCGTTGCCAGAACACCCGCTTTAAGAGCTTCTTTTGATTTTTTCTTTATTTCACGCCTTATCCGAATATCTTCTGGGGTAAGATCAATATAATCCTTTCCCGGATCGATCACAGGAGCCGCAACGGAAAGCACTGACACTTCTCCCGATCCTTCAATTTTGCCGGCGTCCGGCATGGAGGGAACCGAAAAAACATCGAACATCTCGGCCTCAGGACCCAGTCCCAAGGATCCGCAATTCCGGACGAGTTCCCCGACAATATCTTTTTTGCCTATAAAAAATATTTTGACCGGAGCGTCATTTATGTTATTTGCCTGATACGACTCCAATGATCTTTTTATTTCTTCAGAGAACGCGCTGAGGCCTTCCTGCTTTCGTTCGGACAATTCCTTAGTGCCCGAAGGGATCGACCTCATATATATGGCTTTTCCTTCGTTAATAACGGTGAAATTGGAAAACCCGGCGTCCACATCCACCATAGCTACGGTTTCCCGGGAAACTTTATTCGGAATCGCGTCAAAAAAGACTTTCGCCTCGGGTTCGGACGCCAGAACGGCCCTTCCTACTTTATACCCGGCTTTTTTGATAACATCATAGCGCTTGGTAACAATATCCTTTTTAAAGATCACAAGGAGTATCTTCGTATACCTTTCGTGGAACACTCCGACATCTATATGCTCTATAATTATCTCGTTCTTGGGATACGGAGTATGCGCGCCCGCCTGAAGATCCACTATTTGCCTTATCTCTTCTTTGTCTACCGAAGGGATCTCTACGTTCTTGTATATGCCGAACCGCGAAGGGATAACGCTTATTATCTCTCCGCGGCTGAATTTTACATCCTGAAAGAACTGCGATATGGATGAAGATATCTCTTCGTCGGACAAGGTCCTCCCGTACAATGTTCTGACCTTGCTAATGGTTGTCCGGCCCCCCGATCTTGTCCCATGCGCCATCTTAAGGTACATGTCATCCATCTCTACGGCCGCGACATCGGTCTGTTTATGTAAAATATCCTTGAAGATCATTTCTATTGTCCCCTTCCGGTCATTACATATCCCCAGTATAGCAGACGTCCCGTTCGGTCAAAAGCACAAAGAAGCTTTCCTTCGGGGCCGCCCCTTTCCAGTTTTCCGATGCAGGATAAACTGAAGACCTCCGCGTTCACTCCCGCGTTTCCGCTGAACAAAAGATTATCGATCTCTCTTATTTCGTTTTCACGTCCGGTATCGTCCTTCTCGCCCTTAAAAACTTCATTGAGATCGTCTAAAGCCCTGAAAGTATTGCGTCCGGAACTTTTCCCGCCCGAAACTTTACTCTCTCTGAAATGCAATATTTTGTCCGCCGTATCACGGCTTAGCCCCAGGGCCTCAAAAACCTCGGAAGAGGCGGTATTAACATTAACCCGGCCTGAGCCGAAAACAGTAATGTGGCCGCGTAGCCGGAGAAAGACCTCCGGGGACATTCCATCCACCAGCAAAAGCTCTTCGAGGCATACGAACGGCATGTTCCTGGGAGCGTAGCCATAGCCCTTCCTGGAATACGTAGCGCTTTCACCGGCAACACTCTTGCCCCCGTGAACAACATTGTCACTGTCACGCCAGTCTATAACATTTCCCGCCAATTTTCCGGCCGCGACGGCATCTAACCCCCCGGCAATACCGAAAACGTTTCTAAGGGTATTTGCGTCAGCATAATTCACGTTTATTTTCCCGCTCTCATCTGTCAAACCGGTATCTCCCCACTCAAAAGATCCCTTGCTCAGTTTCACGGGAGGGTGAAAAGCCCCCCCCCTCGACGCGAGAATATCCATCAGATCTTCTTCACGAAAAATATCCTTTCCCTCCGAAGAAGCCAGAGCGTCTATCATCACCATCGCTCCGGAAAAAACAATAGAATACAGTTCCGACCTCTTTTCGATATTGTCCGACAGTATTATTCTCTGGCGGGCTATTGTTCCCGCTCCCACCGTCAGCAAACCCAAAAATACAAGAGCCCACAGTACCAGTATAAGTACGCTTCCTTTGGATCTTTTATTCTTAAACGGTGAATATGTCATAAAAAATTCCCGGACCTCGGCCCCTTCCGCGGCATTTACATTCCGGTTATCGGCACGTCCACTATTCTTCTGAAAATTACTTTTTTGGCGCCTGCATCTATTACCTCAATTTTTACAGCTCGGGGCGCCGTTGATATATGTTCCTCAAAAAAAGAACTCATTCCCTTTTTTTCACCGGGTTTAACATAACCAAAGAGAACTTGTCCCTCCCCGCTCAAAACCGTCGTAACGGAATACGGTTCTCTATGTCCGTATTTATAGGTTCTTCTTACTATCCCGTCAAATGAAGGTTCATATGAATATTCTACCCTTGAGACCGGCGGAACGCCTGATGTCTCCGCATCGGAAGGGGATATCAAATATCGCGCGTTATTAACATGAAACGTCATTCCGTCAGGGGTCCCGTTAAAATCAAACTCGGGGAAAGGCCTGAGATTCCTGAGATCATCCGCCAATTTTTCGGAAAAGACCACAATATCACTCCCGCTTTTTCCGGTTTCGATCCTGCTATACACATTCAATGCGAGCGAGAAAACCCCGTAAACCGCTACGCCGATAAGGACCATCATGGAACTTACCAGAAGAAGCTCTATAAGCGTCACCCCTTCCCGCCGTTTGATCTTTTTAATAATGTCCACTGTCATTGTTTTCTTATGAAACTTTCTTTTTTCATTGAAACATTTTTTTTGCCTTCATTCCACACTGCCGTTACATCAAGCCTGTGCAGCTTCCGGAAGCCCGGAACTTTAGAGGCCTCCGCGGTTATATGGAATTCCTGCCCCCCCGCTGTCTCCATACTGCCGCGCCTGTAAGTCCCGACCGCGTCCAAAGGGCCCCGAAAATCAACGGCTTCCCATGTCGCGTTCTCCATCAGGACAACTGCCGCCAATCTGTTTTCCACATGTTGTACGGCCGCGCCGGATTCAAAGAATATCGAGAATATCTGCGAAAAACCGAAAGTGAACACCGAGATGGTGATAAGTATCTCAAGAAGCGTGAACCCCTTACTGCCAGTTGGATATATTGTTCTCATTGTCTATACCGTCCTTCCCGAGAGAGTAAAGATCATAGTCCCTTCCTCTTGTCGACGGATATTTGTACAGATATTCTCTTCCCCAGGGATCTTTAAGGCTCCTATTCTCCACATACGGGCCGTTCCAGTTGGACGGCACAGGTGGAGTTGACGGCTTTTCCGTGAGCGCTTTCAGGCCCTGGGAAGATGATGGAAAAGTCCCATTGTCCAGCTCATAAAGCTTGAGAGCCGTTGGGATATTCACCATTATATCCGCCCTGGCTATGGATTCTTTAGCCGCTTCCGATCTCCCCGTCATTCTCGGAACTATCATAGCCGCCAGAGAACTTATTATAACAACCACCAGGAGTATCTCTATAAGAGTGAACCCTCCGGTCTTTTTCAATGCCGCGAACATACATCTCTCCTCTTTTGTTGTTTTTACTAGAGTTCTGCAAAATTGACTTTTATACCGTCTTTGCGAGGAACGAAGTAAGTGACGAAGCCCTTCATATCGTGGGAAGATATGAAACTCAGGATTTCGGCAGACTTAGTATGTGGCCGAAGCAATCCCAACATATATAATAAATTATGAGGTTGCTTCGGTCCCCTGTACCGTACGGTACAGGGTCCCTCGCAATGACGAGAAACAGGCATTTTGCAGAATCCTAGTTGTTTTTACATCTGAACAAAATTCATCTGGAATACGGGCAAAAGTACCGCGCTGACTATAAACCCCACTATAAGCCCTACTACAAGCACCATTGCCGGTTCCAGCAACCCCAGAGCCACGTCAACGGCATCGCCGCAGTCAGCCTCAAAGGCGTCCGATATATCTTTCATGCTTTCTGTAACATTCCCGGATTCCTCTCCTACGTTTATGAGATTTATCGCGAAAACGGGGAAGATGCCGGCCTCCGAGAACGTTTCCGTAAGTGATCTCCCCCTTTCGATAGACTTTATGCTTCCCTCAAGCTTCTGTCTCAGATGATACTCTCCTATCATGGAAAGAGATATTGATGTGGCGCCTATAGCCGGAATACCGCTTCCCATACATATCTCCATTGCCCTCGTAAACCTTGAGAGTTCGGACTTCAAAATAAGATCACCGAATACAGGAAGTTTCAATTTTAAAGATGAAATATGACCTTTGAAGGTCTTGCTGCCCATGGCCTTCCGGAACATAAGCGCGAAAATGAAGAGCCCCAAGGCCAACACTCCCCATTTCTCTTTAAAAAATTCACTCATAAAGATCAGCGCCCTCGTCGGGAGGGGAAGTTCTGTATTTAAACTCAGAAGCACAGGTATTATGCGCGGCATCACATTTGTAAAAACAAAAACAACGGTAAGTATACCGACAATAGCTATAAAAAGCGGATACGCCATCGCGGCGCGTACCTTTGCCATTATTCGGGCCTGCGTTTGATAATACTCGGAGAGCCTTTCCAGAGACTTGTCTACCGTTCCCGATTCTTCGCCGGCGCTTACCATAGCCCTGTAGAAATCGGAAAACACTTTGGGATAGGCCGACATGCCGGAAGACAGTGTTTCCCCGTTCTTTATCCTTTTCGATATATCATCCACCACTTTACCAAGATACATATTCTTAATTTGAGACGACAGGATATCCAGGCCGCGTACAAGCGGTATGCCGGACCTGACAAGAACTGAAAGCTGCCTGGTAAAGGATATTAATTCTTTCTTTCCGACGGTTCCGCGGCGGGAAGAAGCATTCCCGAGAGATGCTCCCTCTCTTCCTTCTTTCCGGAATTCCTGCAAAGAGGTCGCGACATACCCTTTGCGGGACAGGGACGCTACGGCTTCTTGCTCCGTTGAAGCGGTTATCACCCCTTCAATAACGTCATCCGGACCGGATTTGGCTCGGTAAAAAAACTTTTTCATAAGATATTAGTACCTCTTTATTTCCATGATGGTCATTCTGTCTTTTTCTTTTTTGACGAACTCGTCTATAGTTTTTCTGTCCTCTCCTGACATATCAAGATAACAAACCGCCATATTGAAAGCGCCGGGCAGGTTCTTGTCGAACCTTACAACCTTGGACAAACACTTTACCGGCCTCGGGATACCCGGTATCTCCATTAACAGCTCTATAATAGACCCTACGGGAAGCAGATACATGGACTCGAATACCGCGCCGCCGGCGCTTATGTTCAATGTGGTAGAATTCACTTCCCTGTAGGCCTCTTTCACAAATTCTGAATGCGGGATGGTTCTTGTAAATATCTCTCCGGTGAAAATATTCTCACCCCTGGATCCCTTATCAGGAATTCCGTCAATAAAAACTATTTCGCCTTCTCCCTTTTCAAGAAGACGGTATTTCATTCCCACCCGGACCGGTACTCTTAGATATACTCTTCGGTCTTGATCCATCAGATCCGGCTTATTCTTTTCCGGGGCCTTAACGCCTGTAACCGCATCCTTTTCGTGTTCCTCATCTTTCTGAACAGATGCCCCCTGTTCGACTTCCATGTCCTGGCATACTTTCATAACTTCTTCGGGCGTAGTAACGCCTTTCATTACCTTATACCACCCATCACGCATAAGTGTGGTCATGCCGTTCTCAACGGCTTTGCTTTTTATTTCCGAAGCCGTGGCTTTTTCTATTATCAACCTCTTTATCTCCCTGTCCACGATAAGTATCTCGTAGATCGCCGTCCTCCCGTAGAAACCTGTATAATTGCAGTTCTCACAGCCTTTTCCCCGGAAAAGTTTTATTTCCCCGCCATGGTCCAGCCCTATATTGCGAATCACGCACTCCCTTATTTCCGGAGCGATATCGGTTACCGCCGTTTTGCAATTTGAACAGATAACCCTTACCAGTCTCTGCGCCAGAAAGGCCTCTACGCTTGAAGCCACCAAATATGGCTCTATCCCTATATCTATGAGTCTTGTCACTCCTGTAGCCGCGTCATTTGTATGAAGTGTGGAAAGTATAAGATGCCCGGTAAGGGCTACTCTTATGGCTATATCAGCCGTTTCACGGTCGCGTACCTCCCCTACCATCATTATATCGGGATCATGCCTTAACATGCTCCGGAGGCCTGTAGCGAAAGTCAGTCCCGACGCCTCGTTCACCTGTATCTGGGTTATATCGGCCATTTCGTACTCTATAGGGTCTTCTATGGTAATTATTTTTTTCTGGGCCTTGTCTACTTCTCCCATACAAGCATAAAGGGTGGTGCTTTTCCCGGAACCGGTCGGGCCCGTGGCGAAAATTATGCCGCTCGGCCTTTTCATTAGCCCTCTGAGAATATCGATATCATTCCTGGAGAGGCCCAGACGTCCAAGGCCGAAGAACATTTTTGACGGAAGCACCCTTATAACAACACTTTCCCCGTGCGGTGTCGGTATAAAAGAAACCCTGAGATCAAGCACCTCGTCCTGGGTTTTTACTATAGCCCTTCCGTCCTGGGGAAGACGTCTTTCCACTATATTAAGATTGCTCATTATTTTTATCCGTGACAGTATAGCCGGAAGGAACCTGTCCACTTCTTCCGGAACTTTTTGATCCTGCATTACACCGTCTATCCGGTATCGAAGGCGTAATTTTCCGCGGAAAGGCTCTATATGAATGTCTGTAGCCCTTTTTCTATACGCTTCCATTATTATCTGGTTTACAAGGCGTATCACTGAAGCGTCCCCGGCAAGCTTTTCAACGTCGTCTATACCGGCATATGAAGGGACCTTCGCCGTCTCCCTGGCATAATTTTCGGCGTCTTCCGAGACCATTTTTTCTATGGTATCGGAACCCAGGCCATATTTGGACTTAAGAACCTCCTGTATGTGTTTTTTTCTGGCAAGAACGGTCCTTATCTGATACCCGAGGATCAGCCTGAGTTCGTCCTGAACATTCACGGTCAAAGGCTCGTTCACCGCTATAGTGAGAACATTGCCTTCCAGCTTTACGGGAACAAAATTGTAATGCCATGTGAATTTCGCGGGAACAGCTTTAAGGGCGGTTTCCTCGGCTGTTACTTCATGAAGATTTATAAGTTCCATACCTTCCGCCCTGGAAATAACCGATAAAAGCTTTTCCTCGTCCAGAAGCCCCTCCGAAACAAGATAAGATTGAAGAGAGCATCTTCTATCCAGAGCTCCTTTCTCCGCGCGGTTCAACTCATCTTCGGTAAATATCCCCTCGGATAAAAGTAACTTGCTTAATCTGGGGTCTGATCTTCCCGTCATATTTTTTTTCTCACCTTTCCTATCATATAGAACTCTTTTTCAGGCCTTTTATCCACATCCCCGTTAACTATCATTTCAACACTTTCCAGGGTTTCCTCTATTGTGACATATTCGCCCTTTTTACCCGTAAACACCTCGGATGTTATAAAAGGTTGTGTCATCAGATTAAGAAGCTTGCCCGCTCTTTCAAAATCTATCCTGTCCTGTTTGGACAACTCTTCCACGCCTATGACCTGAACTATTTTGTGCAGGGATTTATGCTTGTTCAGCATAAGTATTGTCTGCTGGGCAAGTTCGAAATGCCTTCTCCCCACTATGTTCATATCAAGATTGGAACTCGTACTGGCTATAGGGTCTATTGCCGGGAAAAAACCTTTTTGGGCCAGGTCACGGGAAAGACGTATTACAGAATCCAGGTAACTGAATATGGCCACAACAGCGGGGTCTGTCATATCGTCAGCCGGAACATATACAGCCTGGAACGCAGTAACGGATCCCCTGCCTTTGACGGACCTTATTCTTTCCTGCACCGACCCTACCTCCGAAGCCAATGTGGGCTGATACCCGGTTTCCGAAGGCACCCTTCCAAGCAGCGTCGAAACTTCCTGCCCGCCCTGTACAAACCTGAAAATATTGTCCATAAAAAGAAGGACGTCCTTGTTCTTGCTTTGTATGTACTCGGCCATGGTAATTCCCGTATTGACTATCTCATAGCGCGCGCCCGGAGGTTCGTTCATCTGGCCAAAGACCATCATGACCTTTTCAAGCAGATTATGCTCGGCGAGCTCGAAATAAAGATCGTTACCTTCTCTTATTCGCTCCCCAATTCCCGCGAAAACACATGCCCCGCTGTGTTTGGTAACGATATTGTTTATTATCTCGAGGATGATAACCGTTTTCCCGCAGCCCGCTCCTCCAAGAACACCGGTCTTACTTCCCTTCACAAGAGGATATAAAAGGTCTATTATTTTTATGCCGGTCTCGAGTATCTGCGGCTTTTCAACCGTTTTCGAAAGAAGGTTCCACTCGGGAATATCGGGGGCCCTCCTTATTTGCCGCATTTCCTGTGTTTTGACCGGAGGTTTATTATCAAGAGGCTTTCCGTAAATATTAACGATCCTCCCGTAAAGTTCGTCTCCCACAGGAACCGTAACCGGGCTTCCCGAAGGATAGGCAAAAGCGTTTTTCTGAAGGTTAAGTGTATCGGAGAGCGATATGCACCGGACTATCCTGTCAGGAAGATGCTCCGCTATCTCAACGATGACTTCCCTGCCGTCAAAGGCGCGCATCTTAAGAACGTCGAAAAGAGGGGGCATGTTCTGGCCCTCGGGAAATTGCACGTCGACCACCGGGCCCTGAACGGAAATGATCTTCCCGGGAGGAATACCGCTGTCCACACTTTCCGGCTCCGCCGCATCTTTGGTCTCTTCTTGTTTTATTTCGTCTTCCATGTTCCCCATAGGCTCTGTTATTTACCTTCTTGCGCTTTGTGTTATTTTGGACGCGGTGAAAACCTCGCGTAAACTCTGGTCTATATCGCCTTTTTTTGCCTTGCGAAAACCGGCCATAAGCCCCTTCTGGTCCTTTTTAAGCCTCTCTAAACTTGCCTCAAGCTGCTGGGACTGGGCGGCAAAACCCGCTATAACGCAGTCTTCAAGCATCTCATACAATCGGCATGTAAGCCATACATCGGCCAAATGGTTTATTATGTCGTCAGGGTTCGACTCGACAATGACCTTCTCGATCACATCCTTCACATCCATCTGCTGGGTTATTAGTTCTTCCGAGGGAAGAAGTTTAACAGTAAAAGGTTTTATGAACTCAAGCGACATCGCTCTCGGATAAACACAAAAAACCTTTCCTATTTTTCTCTCTTTGACTTTTTGCAAAATACATTCCTTGGCTTCAAGGGTCGTTTTATACAGCCCTTTTTCCTCGACTTCTTCTATGCACGTGAAGTCTGTTCTTCCCGTTACATTCCTGAGCTTTTCTTTTCCTTTGGCTCCTATGACTATTATCTCGTTAGTAGCCCCATGCTTCTCCGCTTCTTTTAAAGCCGTTCTTATGACTTTGGCGGTCATGTCGGCCATAAATCCGCCTTCGGAAGTTATGGCCAATATCCCCACCCTTTTCGTTTGTGTCTGGACAAGCGGGCTTTTTGCTTCGGCTAAACTCACCATTTTAAAAAATTCCACAAAACTGTCCGCGAACCTGACAAATGCCTCTTTTCGTTTAGCGGTATTATAGAAGTGGTTAGCCGCTACATCCTTAAGTATCTGGAAAATCTCTACCATTGCCGAAACGTCGTCAAGATCTGATTTTATCCTTGCCGCTTTTGGCATATCTTCTCCCTAATGGCCTCTTTCTATCTTTCCCTTCATGGCGGCAGCTTTCTCCTGGAGTTTCCCGGCTACGCTGCCGTCAAGCACAAGGTTCCCGAATTTCAAGGTCATTCCTCCAAGAACATCTTCGGATACCGTCTCAGAAACGTCGATCTTGCCCTTCATTTTGCCTTCCACGACTTCGTGTATCTTTTTTTTGAGTTTCTCGGTGAGAGGCCTCCGGCTTATGGCTTCGATTTTCCTGGTGCCGGCCGGTATGCTTTCCACATCCATATTATTCACCTCTTCAATAAAATCTTCTATAAGAATTTCATCCACCTTCTCTCCTACTATGTCCCCGTAAACACCTTCCAGAAGCTCCCGGCAGTAGTCCACCAGCTTGACCTGCTCCTCTTTTACTATCTCCGCGCGTATCTGCTCCTTAGCCCCCACTGTGTCAACTATCAAGCGCTCCGCTTCCTCATGGGCCTTTTTCAGGATGGCGTCCTTCTGGTCACGCGCCTCTGTGTCCGCGTCGTTCTTTATTTTATCCGCTATTCTTTCGGCTTCTTTTTTCCTGGACTCATAGTCCTGCTGGGCCTGCTGGATCTTTTGCGCCAGCTCCTCCTTTTTCTTTTCCATTTGCGTATAGGATTCGTTGAGGCGGTTAACCGCGCTTTCCGTGCTTCCCATCATTATCTTCCTGAGAAAAAAAATAACCGCCCCAAAAACTATGGTCTGGATTATAACGATCTGCAGCAAAAGCATGTCACTCTCCTTTTAAGAACGCTTATCCCGAAAAGAGCTGGAATATTACCAGCATGGCCACTATGGAAATGGTCTCGACAAATACCAGAAGAAAGACCGTTCCCAGGAATATCTTAGACGCCGCCGAGGGGTTCCTTCCCAGGGCCTTTATTGTGGCATGCCCCAGGATCCCTATCACAAGCGAAGGGCCCAGGACCACCGTAAGCATTATCAGGATTATTATAAGTGTCGCCATATCGTCCCGTTATACCGTTTTAGTTTAAACAGTACCACCTTCGTACACCATTCCTCTCTATATCGGGACTATGTAATCCTACCAGGGCCCGCATGCCCCGCCTGTCTTAGAACTTCGGGCGGGGTCCGCCCGGTGTGGATCCTCCCTGTACGGATCACATAGTCCCGATTTGCAGCAACATTTTAACTGAATTCAAAACCCTATCACAATACGGGTCATATTAAAACCGTATTATTCCTTGAGTTCCACTATGATAACGCATTCGTTCATAAAAAAACGCAATATCCCGCTTTTTATAGCCAGAACGGACTTCCAGTCTATTACAATATCCCCCTCGGCAAGCAGGCTCAGAACCGGATAATGAAATGGAAGTATCTCGAACTCACCCGTGTCTCCTTTAAGAAAAAGACTGGAGACCTTTCCCTCGAATATTACCCTGTCGGGGTCCATTATCAGAAGACCGAATCTCGAACCCTCCTCCGCCATCCCCAAAACCCCCTATGCCCGATCTAAGAAGCCGGTTCTGCGGCAACCTCAGCATTCTCTTCCGCTCCGTCGTCTGGGCCGGCCTCATCTTCTTCCTCTTCTTCGGGTTTTTTCGACGCGAATTCCCTGTTAAGAAGATCTATGTATTCCTCGTACAAACTTTGCAGGCCTTCTTTCTCTTCGTCGCCCAGATCTTTCTTTTCGGCTATTGCTTTTACAAGATCGGGATATTTTTCTTTCGCGAAATTATAGACACTTTTTTTCCATTCCTTAAGTTGTTCTTTGTCAAGGTCATAAACCATTTTTTCCGACAATCCGAAAAAAATTATCACTTCCTCGACCATTTCCAGGGGATGATCGTTTTCCTGTTTCAAAAGGTCCGAGAGTATCTCTCCGCCCTTCATCTCGTCCCCCGCTTCGTCGGTCTTGGTCCCTCCCGCTTTTAATCTCGATACCATTAGAAGCTCTCGGAACTGGAGGTAATCGAACCTCATGGTCTTACAAACTTTTTTTACAGCCGGCCACTGGGCCTTGCTTCCTATTCTGGACACGGAAAAACCTATGTCTATGGCGGGTTTGAACCCCTCCCCGAAAAGAGAAGCGCTAAGGTATATCTGCCCGTCCGTCATAGATACAAGATTTGTCGAGATATACCCCGACAGGTCCCCCTCGAGAAGCTCTATTATGGGGAAAAAAGCCATCGCTCCTCCGCCAAGCTCTTTTGAGAGCTGGGCCGCCCTTTCTATCATTCTCGAGTGCAGGTAAAAAACATCTCCGGGATACGACTCTCTTCCGGGAGGCCTTTGCAAGAGAAGCGAAAGCTCTCTGTACGCCCACGCATGCTTGGTAAAATCATCAAAAATAACTATTACCTTCTCCCCCTTATACATGAAATGTTCGCCTATGGCGCTCCCTATATAAGGCACAAGGTATTGCTGTCCCGGAGTAGTTCCGGCTATGGCCGTAACTATTGACGTATACTTGAACGCGTCATGTTCTTTAAAAAGCGCCACTACTCTGTCCATGGCGCTTTTGGATTTTCCTATACCGCAATAAATGCATTTCACATCCTTTCCCTTCTGGTTCAGGATAATGTCAGTGCCTATGGTGGTCTTCCCTGTCATTTTGTCCCCAAGTATGAGCTGTCTCTGCCCGAACCCTACGGGTATCATAGAATCCACAATTTTTATTCCGGTCTCAATAGTATTGTCGACCGGGCCTCTGTCCATTACGGACGGAGCGTCGGCGAAGATAGGGGCGTACTTCTCGGGAATAACGGGGCCAAGGCCATCAAGCGGTTCACCCAGAGGATTAACTATTCTGCCGATGAAACTGTCTCCCACGGGGGTATTAAAAGGCTCCAGTGTCATCTCGGCCTTGTCTCCCGTACTAAGATTCGTCCTCTGCTTGACGAGCAAAACCTGGGTTTCCACCGCGTCAAAACCTATGATAATGCCCTCATTACCGAAACCGAAACGCACCAACTGGCCGTTGATGCAGTTCTCCAGGCCTCTCACGGTAACTATACACCCTCGTATAGTCGTAATGTATCCTATTTCCTTGTACTGCAGGGGCGCCATTGTTCATTCCTTTTCGTTCTGCATGTTCTTGTAGTTAGTAATATTACACTATAGTTCGGTTTAATGCAAAATCCTCTGCTTTCCGCCTTCGCTTTGCCGGCATATCCCGGGCTTTATTTTTTAAAAACCGGCCTTCTTCCGGGATCGGCCGCGCATATCATGAAAACCACCGCAGTCAAAATGATAAGAAAAGTCGTCACGATGAGCAATATGGTCTCGATCCTTTCTTTCGCGAGTCCTTTCGCCGACTGCTTCTCGACGGCGCTGTTCATTTCTCTTAATCGGTCTATTGCCTGCCATACTTCCGACAGTTTCTCCTCGTTCTTTCTAAAAACAGCGACATGTCCCCGCACACTCGAAGCCTTTCCCTGTGAAACCTTTATCTCTTCCGCCCTTTTCACCACCTCTTCGCACAGTAAGTCTGATATCTCCCCATATGGAGTATCTCTCAGAACATCCCTTAACCTTTGGGCTTCATTTATGTACGAGTCAATCCTGTCTAAAGGCATAGTCCAAACATCTTTAACCTTTATCTGAAAAATTTTTATCTCATACGCCTCAAACTCAAGATCGTTCTCCAGGTACAATCTTCCGTCCAAACTGTCTTTAGCGATCTTAAGTCCCGCGGAATTGACCACATGCCCCGGCATTATCTCGGCGGGAAGATAGTACTTTACCTTTTTCACGGCTTTCACCGGAGTGGCATTCTCAACTTCCACGGCAATGGTTATTTCTCCGGCACTGCTGTCTTTTGCCTGAGAGGCATCGATATTTTCTATAAAAAAAGGGACCACCGTCAAAACCGGCACCGCCATACATGCGATCCAAAACCTATTACATGCCTTCAGGTTCATACGCTTGACCTCTTTCCCGTTATTTTACCTTGTCATAAACACGGGACTCATTCCTTTTTACCTTCACTATCCAGATGGCGTAAAAAACAGCCGTAAGAATGATGGCGAAAGACACTATAAGCATTATTATTCTCCACACTGTTGAGGCGGTGAGTTTCTCCTTGAAAAGCTTGTAGGAAAGTTCCCTCAGCGTCTCGAATATATGTTCCGAACGGAGAACATCGCTTAATTCCTGCTTTTCCTTGTCTATTTCCGGGATGGTCAAAGTTTTCATCTTCTCAAGATCGTCCTTTATGTCCCTGAGTAATTTCTGATTGGCTCTGAAAACAGCTACCCTGTCCCTTACACTTTCCGCGGCCTTCTGCGTCTCAATTATGGTGCTGGCATTATTTTTTATGGACTCAAGCAGTATGGCTACCGTGGGCTCGTCTGAAAGACCTTCAAATTTGGCATAAGCTTCCTCCGCTTCTTCTACATATCTGTTTATTTCTAATTCCGATATCTTCCATATGTTTTTTATTCTTACCTGAAATCTCCTGGTCTCTTCCGGGGCAAAAGTCCTTTCCGCGAACAGGTAGAACATATCCTTTGCCGAGTCATACATTATTTCCATACCGCCGAGTTCCTCGATATGCTGAGGGATTATCTCTCTGGGAAGTTCGAACTTTACAGGCAGTGTCCTCTCTTCGTCTCTGGGATTACTGGCTTCAATTGTAAGCAGCACTGTTTCGTCTCTTTCCTCGGTACCGGTTTCTTTGCTCAACATGCGTTCCAGGGAAAAGATATCGTTCTCTATCCTCCTCAATTTGTCCATGTTAGACGTGTACATTTCCATTCTTTTCTGAACATCCCCGGCATTGTCCCGCTGGTATTTCCTTACATCTTCCAACCTTGAACGCAGTTCATCCGAAGCAAGTTTCAGCGTCTCCGGGTCGGCGCTGTCCTGCAAGCCTTTTATTTTGCCTTCAAGGATTGAAGATATATTGTCGAATTTTTCAGAAGGGATATTCCAGATGTCGCGTATTACAACTTTGACGGTCCTGGTCTCTTTCGGGTTAAGTTCTATTTCCCCCGTGACATAAAAAAGAGCCCTTGAGACATTATATTCGGCATTCAGATCTCCTGTTTCCAATATGTCGCTTCTCTGAAGGCCCGGGGGCAGCTCATAATTAATTGTCATTTTCTGGGTTTTGCTTTCCGAGGGGTTCACAACAACTATGTTCACCCCCACATCGGCAGAGATCTCTCCGGGCCGTACAAAAAAAGCCATAAAAAAGAACCATAAGACTATATGTCTTTTTCTCATTCCTATCCCCCGCTTATCCTCTTCGGTATTACTCAACCTCGAACCATGACCGTATAACTACCGCTTCATCTTCTTTTGTTTGTGTCAAAAGTTCGAGCATCGCTTTCATTTCCGCGAGTTTGTTCTTTATTTCCGTCGGATCCTGGAGTCCTTCCGCTGTCAGTCCCTGCACAGCCTCCATCTTAAGCCCTAAGGATTCCACGGCTTCGTTTATAGCGTTAGCCATAGCGTCTATAACGGTTTTCTTTATTTCACTGCTATCTACTTTTTCCGGCAAAAGCGTGTTCAGGTCTTCTTTGAGATCGCCTAAGATAACATTGATCTTTTCTATGAACGTTAACACATCCCCCTCGGTCCCTTCTACCCCGATATCTTCTCTTACAGCCAGAATTTCGTTATACGCGTCGCTCGCGTAATTTTTGGCCTGTTTTATCCTGCCGAACAAAGTTTCCGCCGTGGTTTCATCAAGAGCGCTTCCTATAAGCATCGCGTAAGACTCTATCTCATTTATCTTCCCAAACATGGTTTCGTCGGCAAGCGTATCATCGGGTGTTCCGATCGTTTCTTCCAAATTCTCAATGGCCTCGGTAAGCTCTTTAACATCGAGATCTGTAAGGATCTGCTGAACATCTTCCACCACTCCGTAAAGCGAATCCGTGGGACCGTCACCGGATTCTCCTACCGTTAGCATCAGCTCGCGAACAAGGCCGTCAACTGTCCCAATGTCGAGGGATATCTGGTCTATCCGGTCACTGATAGTCGCTATATCCGCCCAGTTAATGTCGGCGGATGTCATGGCCGCGAGATCTGTCCAGTTTATACTTGATATCGTCTGTCCGTGTACATCGGTCCAGTTTATACCAACGCCGCTCATGTAGGCCAGGTCTGACCAGTTTATCCCAGCCTTAGCCATCACCTGGAGATCTGACCAGTTAACTCCCACCCCGCTCATTCTCCCTATATCCCCCCAGTTAATACCCGCTTCGCTCATTATCTGCAGATCGGACCAATTTATACCTGATTCCGAGAGTTTCCCTACATTATCCCAGTTTATTCCGGCGGCAGCCATCACCCCGATATCCGACCAATTGACGCCTTCCACGCTCATTGCAGCCAGATTATTCCAATTAACCCCAGCATCGGCCATCCGAGCTATTCCAAGCCAGTTGATGCCGGCATCCGACATCACTGATATTTCCAGCCAGTTTATCCCAAAACCCGACATTTCGGAAATATCCTGCCAATTTATGCCGTTATCCGACAACCGGGCGATATCGTACCAGTTAATTCCGGACGCTGTCATAACATGAAGATCCATCCAATTCACTCCCTGGCGGGTAAGAACGTCAAAATTTGACCAGTTTATTCCCGATGAGCTCATTATCTGAAGATCATTCCAGTTGATGCCGGCATCCGCGAGAACAGCAAGATCCGACCAGTTCACGCCCTCCGATGTCAGTGCCTGCAGATCCGACCAATTTATTCCGGCGCCGCCAAGAATTGACATATCCGACCAGTTTATGCCGGCTTCTGTCATTATTTGTATATTGCCCCAATTTATGCCGGCTTCGGTCAAAATGGCCATATCTGACCAATTTACTCCCGCTTTTGTCGTAACTTCAAGATCATCCCAATTGATTCCCGCTTCTGTCAGTGGCTTCATGTCAGACCAGTTGATACCGGATTCTGTCATCACCTGCAGGTTGCTCCAGTTTATCCCGGCTTCACTCAGCGCCACCCAATCTGACCAGTTAACTCCCGCATCACTCATTACTTGGAGATTTGACCAGTTTATGCCCGCTTCACTCAGGATCGTCAGGTCTGACCAGTTGACTCCCGCTTTTGTGAAAACTTCAAGGTCGTCCCAGTTGATACCAGCTTCGGTTAAGGGTTGCATATTGGACCAGTTTATTCCGGATTCAGTTATCACCTGGATGTCACTCCAGTTTATTCCCGCTTCAGATAATACCGTTAAGTCTGACCAGTTGACTCCCGCGGCGCTTATTATCCCGAGGTCGCTCCAGTTTATTCCTGACTCGCTTAAGACCGTCAGGTCTGACCAGTTTACTCCCTCTTTTGTCAGTATTTCCAGATCTTCCCAGTTAATTCCGGCTTCTGTCAGGGGTTTCATGTCTGACCAGTTTATGCCAGATTCGGTCATTACCTGCAAATCAGACCAGTTTATTCCGGTCTCGCTGAGCACTTCCCAATCTGACCAGTTAACTCCGCTATCTGACATTACCTGCAGATCCGACCAGTTAATCCCCACTTCACTCAGTACCGTTAGATCCGACCAGTTTACTCCCGCTTTTGTAAGTATCTCGAGATCGTCCCAGTTGATACCAGTCTCAGAAAGAGTTCTCACATCCAGCCAATTTATGCCGGCTTCGGTCATTGTCTGCATATCGCTCCAGTTAATTCCGGCTTCCGCAAGCACTGCCCAGTCTGACCAATTTATGCCGGCTTCCGTAATTATCTGAATGTCACTCCAGTTTATTCCTACTTGGCTCAGGACAGTGAGATCCGACCAGTTGACTCCCTCTTTTGTCAGTATTTCCAGATCAGACCAGTTGATACCCGTCTCAGAAAGGGCCTTCACATCCAGCCAGTTGATGCCTGATGCCGTCACTACCTGGATATCACTCCAGTTAATACCCGCTTCCGACAGTACAGACCAGTCTGACCAGTTGACCCCCGCCTCGCTCATTACTTCGAGGCCGATCCAGTTTATTCCGGCTTCACTCAAAACCGTCAGATCAGACCAGTTGACTCCCGCTTTTGTGAAAATTTCAAGATCGTCCCAGTTAACGCCTGTCTCAGAAAGGATCTTCACATCCAGCCAGTTAATACCGGCTTCGGTCATTGTCTCGAGATCGCTCCAATTAATTCCGGTTTCCGCGAGAACCGCCCAGTCTGACCAGTTCACTCCGGTATTGCTCATTACCTGGAGGTCACTCCAGTTTATCCCGGATTCACTTAGTACCGACCAATCCGACCAGTTCACCCCCGCTTTTGTAAGTATCTCGAGATCGTCCCAGTTGATACCTGTCTCAGAAAGAGTTCTCACATCCAGCCAGTTGATACCGATCTCTGTCATTGTCTCGAGATCGCTCCAGTTGATGCCGGCTTCCGATAGTACTGCCCAGTCTGACCAGTTTACTCCCGCGTCACTCATTACCTGGAGGTTACTCCAGTTGATTCCTACTCCACTCAAAACAGTTAGATCTGACCAGTTGACTCCCGCTTTTGTCAGGGTCTCAAGATCATCCCAGTTTATGCCGGCTTCTGTCAGGGGTTTCATGTCTGACCAGTTGATACCGGATTCCGTCATTGCCTGCACGTCACTCCAGTTAATACCGGCATCCGAGAGTATTGCCCAGTCCGACCAGTTCACTCCCGCTTCACTCATTATCTGCAAGTCACTCCAGTTTATTCCCACTTCACTAAGCGCCGTCAGATCCGACCAGTTCACTCCGGATCTTGAAAGCATTTCGAGATCATCCCAATTAATGCCGGCTTCTGTTAAGGTTTTCATGTCTGACCAGTTTATTCCGGATTCTGTCATTACCTGCATATCATCCCAATTGATACCCTCTTCACTTAGTACCGACCAGTCTGACCAGTTAACTCCGCTATCGCTCATCACCTGTAAGTCGCTCCAGTTTATTCCCGCCTCGCTCAGGACCGTCAGGTCGGACCAGTTGATTCCCGTTTTTGTCAGCGCTTCAAGATCGTCCCAATTTATCCCTGCTTCTGTTAAGGGTCTCATATCAGACCAGTTAATACCTGCTTCAGTCATCGTTTGCACGTCGCTCCAGTTTATACCGGTTTCCGACAGAACCGACCAATCTGACCAGTTCGCTCCGCTATCACTCATTACCTGGAGATCACTCCAGTTGATGCCGGATTCAGAAAGCACCGTTAGATCTGACCAGTTGACTCCCGCTTTTGTCAGGGTTTCAAGATCGTCCCAGTTTATGCCGGCTTCTGTTAAGGTTTTCATGTCGAACCAGTTTATTCCGGATTCTGTCATCACCTGAAGATCACTCCAGTTTATTCCTACTTCGGATAGTACTGCCCAGTCCGACCAGTTGACTCCCCCATCACCCATTACCTCAAGGTCGCTCCAGTTTATTCCGGATTCAGAGAGTACGGTCAGGTCTGACCAGTTGACCCCGGCTTTTGTCAGGGTTTCCAAGTCGCCCCAGTTTATTCCCGCTTCTGTCAGGGGTTTCATGTCCGACCAGTTTATGCCGGATTCTGTCATAATTTGTACATCATCCCAGTTGATACCCGCTTCACTTAGTACCGACCAGTCTGACCAATTCACTCCGCTATCACTCATTACCTGGAGGTCGCTCCAGTTTATTCCTACTTTAGATAGTACCGTTAGGTCTGACCAGTTAACTCCCGTTTTTGTTAGGGTCTCAAGGTCGTCCCAGTTTATACCGGCTTCTGTTAAGGGTTTCATGTCGAGCCAGTTGATCCCGGTTTCGGTCATTACCTGCACGTCTTCCCAGTTGACGCCCGCCTCACTTAGTACCGACCAGTCCGACCAGTTAACGCCTACATCGCTCATTACTTGCAGGTTGGACCAATTTATGCCGGTTCCCGATAGAACCGACCAGTCTGACCAGTTCACTCCCGCTTTTGTCATTACTTGCAGATCCAGCCAATTGATCCCCGCGACGGACAGATTAGAGAGATTATCCCAGTTTACTCCCGAGGCTGCCATTTTGGCTAAGCTGTCCCAGTTAACACCTGACGCGGCCAAAGAAGAGATATTGTCCCAGTTTACTCCGGCTGCCGCCAAAGTAGATATATTGTCCCAATTCACTCCGGCCGCGGCCATGGTTGAAATTGCGTCCCAGTTCACTCCCGCTACCGACAATGATGATAAACCGTCCCAATTGACATTCGCTGCCGCGAGGTTAGATATGTTACCCCAATTAACTCCCGCCGCGGCCATAGAGGCAATGTTATCCCAATTTACTCCCGCCTTAGCCAATGTCTCCATCCCTGACCAGTTTATGCTGGTCTCACTCATTACCTGGAGATCGCTCCAGTTGATTCCGGCGTCAGAAAGCACGGTGAGATCTGACCAGTTCACTCCCGCTTTTGTCAGGGTCTCAAGATCGTCCCAGTTTATGCCGGCTTCTGTCAGGGGTTTCATGTCAGACCAGTTGATACCGGATTCTGTCATTACCTGTATATCGCTCCAGTTTATACCGGTTTCGCTCAGGGCTAACAAGTCTGACCAGTTAACTCCCGCGTCGCTCATTACCTCGAGGTCTGACCAGTTTATTCCAACCCCGCTTAAAACAGTAAACTCTGACCAGTTCACTCCCGCTTTTGTGAGTATTTCGAGATCGTCCCAATTTATGCCGGCTTCTGTTAAGGGTTTTATGTCTGACCAGTTTATACCGGATTCGGTCATTACTTGCACATCGCTCCAGTTCACTCCGGTTTCACTTAGAGCCATCCAATCTGACCAGTTAACACCCGCATCGCTCATTACTTGAAGATCACTCCAGTTTACTCCCACTTCAGACAGCACTGTGAGATCCGACCAGTTCACTCCCGCTTTTGTCAGGGTTTCAAGATCATCCCAGTTTATGCCGGCTTCTGTTAAGGGTTTCATGTCCGACCAGTTGATGCCGGATTCTGTCATTACCTGTATATCACTCCAATTGATACCGGTTTCGCTCAGGGCTAAAAGGCCTGACCAGTTAACTCCCGCGTCACTCATTACCTCGAGGTCTGACCAGTTTATTCCAACCCCGCTTAAAACAGTAAACTCTGACCAGTTCACTCCCGCTTTTGTCATTATCTCAAGATTGTCCCAGTTAATACCGGCTTCTGTCAGGGGTTTCATGTCTGACCAGTTGATGCCGGATTCTGTCATTACCTGCATATCATCCCAATTGATACCCGCTTCACTTAGTACCGCCCAGTCTGACCAGTTTACTCCCGCATCACTCATTATCTGCAAGTCGCTCCAGTTTATTCCTACTTCAGATAGTACCGTTAGATCCGACCAGTTGACTCCGGCCTTTGTCAGGGTCTCAAGATCACCCCAGTTAACACCGGCTTCTGTTAAAGGCTTCATATCTGACCAGTTGATGCCGGATTCGGTCATAACTTGAATATTGTCCCAATTCACCCCGGATTTCGTCATCACGGCAAGATCCAGCCAGTTTACTCCCGCCATTGATTCAAGAACCGCCCAGTTAACTCCGGCTTTTGTCAGTTCGGTAAGGGCGCTCCAGTTAACTCCGGATGTTGTCATTACCTGTAAATTATCCCAGTTAATACCGGCCTCTGTTAAAGGTTCCATGTCTGACCAGTTTATGCCGGATTCTGTCATTATCTCGACATCATCCCAATTGATGCCTGCTTCTGAGAGTACCGACCAGTCTGACCAGTTCACTCCGCTATCACTCATTACCTGAAGGTCGCTCCAGTTTATTCCCACTTCAGACAGTACCGTTAGATCTGACCAATTAACTCCCGCTTTTGTCAGGGTTTCAAGATCGTCCCAGTTTATGCCGGCTTCTGTTAAGGGTTTCATATCTATCCAGTTGATGCCGGATTCTGTCATTATCTGCACGTCGTTCCAATTGATGCCGGCTTCTGTTAGTACCGACCAGTCTGACCAGTTTACTCCGCTATCACTCATTACCTGGAGGTCGCTCCAGTTTATTCCCACTTCAGACAGTACCGTTAGATCTGACCAATTAACTCCCGCTTTTGTCAGGGTCTCAAGATCGTCCCAGTTTATGCCCGCTTCTGTTAAGGGTTTCATGTCCGACCAATTGATGCCGGATTCTGTCATTATCTGCACGTCGTTCCAATTGATGCCGGCTTCACTTAGTACCGACCAGTCTGACCAGTTAACGCCACTAT
>Ga0172377_10000700_pt1 | contig 32449 bp, 31 predicted proteins | sample Pumphouse3metaG_FD_119749 | JGI IMG/M metagenome (GOLD analysis project Ga0172377, IMG submission 119749) | Leachate microbial communities from a municipal landfill in Southern Ontario, Canada - Pumphouse #3 metaG | ecosystem: Engineered > Solid waste > Landfill > Unclassified | place: Canada... | reverse complement strand
TCAAATATCCTCCAATTTCTAGATTATCTTTTAATTTTCTGATCACTTCAAACTTTGTTTCCTTATCAAAATAAATTAAAACATTTCTACAAAATATAACATGAAACTTTCTCTTGAAAGGATATTCAATCTCCAATAGATTGAAACATCTGAATATGATCTCATTCCTCAAAAAAGCTTTGATTTGATAATGAGTTTCATCTATCTTATCAAAATATCTAGAAAGCCAGATATCTGGAATTCCTGTCATCTCTGCTTTGGTATAGATACCTAGATTGGCTTTATCTATTACCTTTCTAGCTATATCTGTTGCAAGCAGTTCTTTATTCCATTCCCTTTTTCCAAAACCAAAGAAATCTTCAAGAATCATTGCAATGGTATAAGCTTCCTCTCCTGTAGATGAGGCAGCACTCCATATTCTCAAATCTCCATCAAATATATTTGATGTAATTTCTGGTAATATATTCTGTTCAAAAAATCTGAACTGCTCATTCTCTCTCAAAAAAAACGTGTAATGAGTTGTTATTTGATCAATAAAATAGTGCAACTCAGTACCATCTTTATCTTCAATTAAATATTTATAATATGCTTGAAATGTAGTCAGTTCCAAAACTTCAAGTCGCCTTGATAGTCTGAGGACTACCAAAGCTTTCTTGTTTGCTTTTAAATCAACTCCAGCTTTTGCCTTTATAAAAGAGGAAAGCTTATAAAATTCATCATCTGTTATTTTCATTTAATCCTAATACTTACCAAACTCATTATCACTCAAATTTATATTATTGACCTTTTTTTGAGCCTCACTTATGTTTGAATTGTTGATTCTATCCCAGTTACTTTTCTGATAGTTCTCAATAACATCTTTAGATTGCTTGTTTTTGTAGCCCTTAACAGTGAAATTTGAAAGCTCTCTTCTTAGAAGTACAGCTTGACTTGATAGCTCTTCACTAGCAGCTGCTGTTTCTTCTGCAGTAGCACTTGTTGATTGAACAACGTCTGCAATCTGTATGATTCCTTGATTTATCTGATCAATTGCCTTTGCTTGTTCAGCAGAAGATGTTGCAATTTTATTACCATAATCATCAAGTTCATTAACACTCTCATGTATTTCAGAGAAAGCCTTTGATGTGAGTTCTGCTTTATTTGCTCCAACTTTAATTGAATTCAATGAAGCTTCAATCATAACGGTGGTCTCATCAACAGCATTTGCGCTTTTTGCAGCAAGGTTTCTAACTTCATCAGCAACAACTGCAAATCCTCTACTATACTGTCCGGCTCTAGCAGCTTCAACTGCTGCATTCAATGCAAGAATATTTGTCTGGAAAGCAATATCATCAATAACTTTTATGACCTTGGATATATTTTTAGATGATTCATCAATTCTATTCATAGCGTTGACAAGTTCTTCCATATATTCACTACCATTATCAGCTTCTTGTTTTGCTTTTTTGGTCATTTCATTTGCTTTTTCAGCACTCAAATTATTTTCTTTTACCTGATTGGAGATATTCTGCAATGAGATACTCAGTTCTTCAATTGCACTTGCTTGTTTGCTTGTACCTTGAGATAGAGACATACTTGAATCAGATACCTGAGAGGCTCCAGCTTCTACCTGGTCTGCTGCTTTTATAACAGAACCAATTATCTGATTACCATTTCTTATCAAGGCAGTAAATGCCCGAGTGAACTGTCCAATCTCATTTGTATTGTTGTTTGGAGTGATTGAAACATCAAAGTTTCCACTGGCCAAGCTCTTTGATACAGATACCATTTCTGTTAGTTTGTTCAATTCTCTGATGATCAGAACTGTTAGAATTGTGCATAAGATTGCTGCAATCGATACTATTATCAACAGAAGTCTTTCAGTAAATTGTGTTCTTTCAATGTTGTAATGCATCAATTCATTTACATGAGTTGCTTTTTCTGTTGCCATGATTGTTATGCCATCTTCTTCAGCTGCTATATAATCAATAAGCTCATTATTATACATAAGAAAAGCTTCTTCACTGTCGCCATCTATTGCTAATTCATAAATTCTTTTTTACTGTAGAAATTACATCATCTCTTGTACTTTCATAGATATTGAATGCTGCCAAATCTTCTTGATCAAGACTTGAATTTCTTGCAATATTGACCAAAGTATCTATTTCAGCTGAATACGATTTAGCATTATCATATGCATTTTCAATTATTCGATTACTCTGTGCAGTTGCAATTATATATGCTGATTTATCAATCTTTTGAACATTTGCTGCAATCTTACTGTAACTGACAATAGGGCCAATTGCTTTTTCTTGTATATTTTTATTGCTACTATTGATACTATCAATTCGTATAATACCGACAACTCCCAAACAAATGCAAAAAACAAATAGCAATACATAACCTGCTATTACGTTCTGTTTGATGTTAGATTTTCTTCCTAGTTTCATTTTTGTTTCCTTATTAGTTCTCTTTCAAATTGTTGATATCTACTTTTGATAATAATTTTTCACCATTCAAAAGCAATGCTACCTTGTCATTATATTGTCCAATACCATCTATAAAATTACTTTCATAAGATGTAATAGAAGGTGATGTAGTTATTTGGTCCTCACCTATCTTTACAACTTCCAAAACGGTATCCACAATCAAGCCAAGAAATATATTGTCGATTTCTATTATTATTATTTTCCACTGTGTACTCCACTTTCATCTAATGCTATCTTTATTATAGCATAACAATCCAATATCAAGCTAATTCTTCCATCTCTCATGATGGTGCAACCTGCTATTCCATCTATTTCTTTATATATTTGAAGATAGTCCGGAATAGATTTTGCAACAACTGAATATTGTCCTATAATTTCATCACAATAAATACAGAAATATTCATTCTCTGTATCAACTACAATTATAATACCTCTGTTCATATCCATCTCTTTCTGTTCCAAATCAAAGATTTTATTCAATGTAAGCAGTGGATATAGTTTGTCTCTCACCTTAACAAGTTTGTTATCATTTGGACCATTTATTAAAAGATCTTCTTGTGCCCTGAATGTCTCAACTACATTTACTATTGGTAATGTGAACAGTGTCTTGTTTATTCTTATACTCATTCCTTCAAGAATTGACAGCAAGAGAGGTGTTCTAAGAGATATGGTTGTTCCAACATTCTTTTCAGATTGAATATGTATGGCTCCTCTAAGACTTTTTATGTTCTTTTGAACAACATCCATTCCAACACCACGGCCTGAATAATCTGTCACTTCTTTGTTGGTTGAAAAACCAGGAAGCATGACCAATGATAGCAGTTCTTTTTTACTCATGCTCTCATAAGATTGGTCAATCAAGCCCAATTTCATAGCTTTATTGTAAATTTCAACGGTATCCATTCCTCGTCCATCATCACTGACAGTTATGAGTACATTGGAGCCAATATTTTTGGCTTCCAATGTTATCTTACCATTGGGTTCCTTTCCAAGTTTCACTCTATCTTCTTTGCATTCAATTCCATGATCCAATGCATTTCTGAATATATGCATGAGTGGATCAGATATCAAATCGATGACGTTCTTATCAACTTCAGTCTCCTCTCCAATTACTTCCAATTCAACTGACTTGTTGAATCGCTTGTTCATGTCATGAAGTATCCTGTTCATTTTTACCATTGTAGAAGAGAGTGTTACCATTCTTATAGACATTACAAGTTCTTGCAGCTCAGTGATCATTTTATGAAGTCTTGCTGCATCTCTGTTGAAAGCAAGTGCTCTGCTGGTATCAATTTCTTTTGTTTCTGTTACAAGAGGTTCTGCTATTACAATTTCTCCAACAAGGTTCATAAGAAGGTCCAATTTATCCATTCGAACGCTGATTATTGGATCCACTTGTTTTTTGTAGGTTGTATTTGCAACTTTTTTCAAACTTTCAATTTTTTTATTCACTTCATTCAAAGTATCATCTGTTTTGTTTGATTCTGTCTCTTTTTTTTCTTCAGAGTCCTCAACAATTGGAGTATCTTGAGGATCATCTGCTTCAATTTTTGGTGAGGTGCTGTCTTGTTCATCAAGTAAAGATGAATCTTTTTCTTCACCATCTGCAGCTTCTTCAATATGAAATAAAGGAGAAAAAATCTTTTTCATCCTGAGTCTCATGAATCCACTATCATCAATAACTAATAAAGTTGGTTTGACACTATCTCTCACTTTTATATCACCTTTGATAATTGATTATCTCATCTTATCGTAAATTTCATACTGGAAACATCGAAGAACACGCTTCGGCTTTTGAAGCCACCACAATCCTCACTGATGAGTTGTATGTTATGAGCTTTCAATAAAGCTCTGCAGGCCTCTTCATTTCTTTTTCCAATATCTCCAAATGAACCATACTGTTTCAAACTGCTGGTTCCTCCAACCATCTTTGCCAAAAGGTTTCTTTTCGTTGCTCCTGCAAACTTCAGATAATTCATCATTCGATCAAACCCCTGATCTGCATATCTCGTATCAAACAAAACTTTATCATCAGGAGATTGGGGTAAGAGGACATGTAACATACACCCTACTTGAATTGCAGGATCATAAATCACAAGTGCGATACAGGAACCAAGTCCACAAATAGACAAGGTATCACCTGCATGCCCAAGCACCAGATCACCCATCTTAACAATTTTCTGCATAAACATTTCCCTTTATTTATGGAATAACTAAGTATGTGTTAGTTCGACTAAACATTCAATAAAAAGCAATCTTCTCACTGTTTCTATAAAAGCAACTCATATATGGCAATATATGTAACAAAATTTTAATTTATATTACTTAAAATATCATAATTTGGTAATTATTTGAGAGATTGAGAATCTATAATCAATTCTTTATATTTCTTAAATACCTAGATATCATACAAATTTTTTTCACTTTATTTTGGTAAATTCCAGTTGAAAAGTTTTTTTTACACCTTTATTTATGATATTTTGAAATTTTTAACAGAATTTTGCCTCATTTGAATTTCTATTTTCGCCTTACATTTGAAACCTCAATCAATTGTTAGCATTTTGCTTGACATTTAAACCTGTTAGGATTACTTTCAATTTGCAACTTAGTTGCATTTTGAAAGAATTACTGATTATACAGAGAGGTATATATGAAAAAATTTACATTATTGGCAGTGGCACTTGCTGTAAGCATATCAAGTGTTTTTGCTTCTGGTTCCACTGAAGCTCAATCAAAACCATTGATTGCTGTTACCATCCTACCAGAACAAACATTTGTTGAAAAAGTTGTAGGTGACAAGATGGACATAATAACACTTGTTGGAAAAGGAGCATCTCCTGAAAACTATGAACTCACTCCAAAAGAAAGAGCTCAATTTGAATCTTCCAAGCTTTATTTTACAATCGGTGTTCCTACCGAAGAAATCACCATACTTCCTTATGTAAGTGAAAATACAGAGATAGTATCTTTGCAAGATAGAGTTGATGAGAAGTATTCTACTATAATGATGGGTCCTACAAGAAATCCACATATCTGGTTATCTCCAAAAAGATCAATCACTATGGTAACTGAAATTGCAGAAGAAGTTTCAAAAATAGATGAAAAAAACAAAGACTATTACATGGCAAATGCAGAATCTTATATAAAAGAGTTAGAGCAACTTGATGAATATCTTTCTTCTTATTTTTCTGATTTAGAAAGAAGAGAATTTATAGTTTATCACCCTGCTTTTGATTACTTTGCAGAGGATTACAATCTGAAGGTTGATATAATTGAAATAGAGGGAAAAGAGACAACTGCTAAGGAATTGGCTGCTCTCATTGAAAATGCAAAAGAAGCTGGTATAAAGAATGTTTTCTACCAAGCAGAAATAGCAGATTCACAGAGTGCAACAATTGCAAAAGAATTAGGTGGACGAGCAATTCAACTTGATCCACTATCTCCAGATTATATTGAAAACTTGAAAGAAACTGCTAAATTGATTAAGGAAAATATCTAATGGATTATATTCTTGATATAGAGCATTTGAGTGTCAGATATAAGGAAGGGAATCTTGCTTTATCCGATGTTACAATACAGATTCCAAGAGGAGACTATCTTGGAATCATTGGACCAAATGGTGGTGGTAAATCAACATTGATAAAATCAATGCTCAATTTGATAGACCACCAAAAAGGAACCATCAAGTTTTTTGGAAAAGATTTGAAATCATCTCTGAATAAAATTGGTTATGTTCCACAGTTCTCTTCCTTTGATAAAAACTTCCCTATCTCAGCACGCGAGGTTGTTCTGACCTCAACTGTTGAGAAGAAGGTGAAGCTTTTTCAACGTTACAACAAAAAACAAATTGCAGATGCGAATGAAGCAATGGAAAAAGTTGGTATTTTGAATTTGGCAGATAGACAGATCAAATCTTTATCTGGTGGAGAATTCCAACGACTTCTGATTGCACGTGCTCTTGCACTCAAACCTGAATTGCTCTTGCTAGATGAGCCAACAGCTTCTGTAGACTCTCACTCACGCAGTGTTATATATGACTTGCTTGATAAATTGAATCAAGAAGGAACAACAATCCTTATGATAAGTCATGATACCATGGCTATCTCAAGTAAGGTGAAGCACATTGCCTGCATAAGTGAGAATCTTGTATATCATGGAACTCCTCATCTAGATGAAAACATTGTTGAACATCTCTATGGTTGCAACATTGATCTATTGGGACATGGTATTCCGCATAGAGTTCTTCCAGAACACGATAAAGAGGGAATGTAATATGATAAATACTATTTTACAATATACTTTTTTACAGCATGCCATTGTGGCAATCATTTTCTCCAGTATTGTATGTGGAATTATAGGTGTGATAATTGTTGAGAAGAAGTTAATTTTGATGACAGGTGGTATAGCTCACACTGCTTATGGTGGTGTTGGTCTTGGTTATTTACTGCAGGTGAATCCAATGATCACAACAATAATAGTTGCTGTTGCAGCAGCTCTTGGAATTGGAGAGGTCCAGAACAAAGGTGGAAAGCAAAGTGATATTGTAATTGCAATGCTTTGGTCTCTTGGTATGGCACTTGGTATAGTCTTTATTGCTATGGCTCCTGGATATCCTCCAAATATCAGTTCATATCTGTTTGGTAACATTCTTGCTGTAAGTACTGATAACCTCATTGCAATGTTTATTCTGACTGTTGTCATTTTGAGCATTGTTGTTATGTTCTTTAACTATTGGAAAATATTCCTATTTGACAGAGAATTTGCATCTCTTATTGGTTTGAATACAAAGAAATTTGAAAGAATACTTTTCATTTTGATTGCTCTTTCAATCATCGTTCTTATGGGTGCTTTTGGTATAATAATGTTGATAGCAATGCTATGTGCTCCAGCTGCAACTGCTGCTCTTTACACAGATAATTTTAAATCTAGAATGATCATTGCATCTTTGATTGGTTGCCTTACTTCATTAATAGGTCTTTATCTATCTTATACTTTAAACATTGCAGCATCTGCTACAATTGTTATATGTGCTGTAGTGAACTATTTGGTGACATATATATACAAAGCTAAAAAGCAAAAGAATCCAACAAAGGCTTCAAATTAACTTAAATAGAGAGATAACAATATTAGGTACCAATTTGGTACCTTTTTTTATGATTGATATGAAAGTTTAATTGTAATTGAGATGTTATCATCACTGTCATTTGAGCCATTATAATACTCAACTGGAATTCCACAGTTCAACAACAAATTGTAAGATCCTGTATTGAAAGATAATCCATAATAGGAAGTTGCACTCTCTGCATCAAATGAGAATATATCAATCAAAGCTTCTTGTGTTTCTTCAAGTCCAAGATAAAGAGATGCATATATATCGCGACTCAACTGAAGTCTGAATTCTGCACTGACGCGTGTCTCTCTTTTTGTACTGTCTCCAATATAAAGTAGATCTCCATATAATTTTATTCTAGTTGGATTCAGCTCTCCATTGCTTGAGTATTCAGATGTTATTCCACTTATACCCAAACATAGGTTCTTCCCATATTCTTCAAAGTCAATTGTTGAGGAATCAACATCAAAGTCTTGATCTGATAGCAGAGCTATTACTATATTGTTTGGAAACTCATACCTGAATCCAAATCCCAGATTGAAGAACTGGGATGAGGATACACTCTGATATCTAGAAAAGAATGTTTCAACAAAGTAATCTGTTATTGCAAAGATATTTGTAGATAGTTCATAATCTGATTTCACCATATCAGAACCTGCGTTTATACTGAGTCCCAATGCCAGATTACTTATTTTATATCCCCAATCAATACCAAGAGAGAACTTTGAATAGCCTTTGTAATCTAAAGTGTCCTTTTCTTCATCGTAGGTTCTATCTTCAAGATAGTTTTCCACTTCAAAAGATAAAGATAGATTTGTGCCATAAAAAGTTGCCCCCAAGGTAGAGCCAGGGTTCTGCAAGATAGCATCCATGTTTTCACTGTTATATTGATCGTTTACTAATACATAATATTCAAAGGCAGATGATTCATCATTTCTGTATCCCAGATTGGCAGGATTGAATGCCCCATCTAAGTCAGTAATTGATGTGTTGTTCCAATCACTATCAATACCTAATGAGAACAATTGAAAGCTCACTGCAATTAACATTATAAAAATCAATATTTTTCTTTTCATCAAATACTCTTAAGTGCTTTTGCAAATTGGTCAGGACAACTGGTATTCTTACTACCACAGGTTATTCCTTCCAATTTAGATGCAGCATCTTTTGCATCAAGTCCCAAACACAAGGCTACAATTCCTTTTAAATTACCACTGCATCCTCTTTCAAATTTAACATCTCTAATTATGTTTTCTTCATCAATTTTAAAATAGATATCAGAAGAACAGGTCCCCTGTGTTTTGTAATGATATTTCTTCATTTTTCTTTCCTCATTATTCTAATTTTGTCACATTTATTGATGATAATACATATTTTTATCTTTTTATGCACCTAGTAACATAAAAAGTTGGTACATTTAATTCAGCAAGATTTCCTTCCGAGTTGGTATCTTGGAATATATTTGTTAGATTGAAGCCAGCATCAAGTTGTCCTTGAAGTTGCTCTTCAATTGTATGGGAGAATTGAATTCCCCAATCATTATCTATTGAGAATTTATATAGCTTTTCATCTTTCAATGGATTGAAAGGCAATCCTCTTATGATGGATTTTTCTTCAAGATCGACAAGATAATTGAATCCATTATCAAATCCTGCCATCAAGATTCCACCTTTTTTGAGTACTCTTGAGCATTCTTTCCAAAAGTTATCAAGGCTATCTATGTAGCAATTGGATACAGGGTTGATTATTATATCAAAGCTCTCATCTTCAAAAGGAAATCTCTTTGTCATATCAGCTTTAACAATATCAACATCATAGCCCTCTCTTTCTGCTACAAGTTTTTCTGATTTCAACTGTTCATCAGAATAATCCATCACAGTACATATTGCTCCGGCAGCACTCATGATTGGAATTTGTTGCCCACCACCAGATGCCAATCCTAAAAGTTTCTTTCCTTTCAAATTACCAAACCACTCGTGTGGAATATTAATTGTTGGAGATAATACGATATTCCAATACCCTTCTTTGGCTCGCATGAAGGTCTCATGATCGACGGCAGTTCCCCATTCCCAACCTTCTTTGACCCAGTTATCCACGGTCCTGCTATTTATATCTTGATATACTTTTTCTGTATTCATATCTGTTCCTTTGATTCAACATTATAGCATATGATTTTTAAATTTCAAATATCTAGTCTTTTATACAAAAGGCTCCCCTGATGGGAGCCATGATGATTCTATTGAGATCAGAACCACTTTGCATAGTTGCTTGTTTTTTCAAAGTTAAATTTATCCTGTGCTTCTTTATAGAGATTTGAGTAATATCCACTCTCTTCAACTATTTTTATTTTATAATGAATCTTGTTATTCAGTGATATCTTATCAAGTCCTATTTTGATGGTTTTTATATCTTTATCACCCCACTCTTTAAAGACGGTATTTGTACCAGGTTCAAGTTCTTTTAGAGTTTCCACTGTAAAATTCAAAGACAGACCACCTTTTATTGGTTTGTTTTCAATGTCAAAAATCTCAACAAAACGAGAGGCATGTTTGATCAGTTTTGTCAGTCCAAAACCATCCTCAAAGTAATCATCAGATTCTATGATAATTTGATAAAGTTGATTCTTGAAGAATTTAAATTTCATCATATTATGATAATCTTCTTCAAAAAGGTTGAGATAAAAACTTGTAAGCAATTCATTGTCTTTGTCGCTATCAAATATTGTCTGTCGGTGCTTGAATGCTTCAATCTTGTTTCTAGCTACTTCAACAGAATCACCAAAGTTTATTGTTTGATATGCTCTTATTTCTTCTACCATAATACACTCCTCATTTCAATAATTTCTTCAATTACAAGTGTAGTGCAAAGTTTTTAAAATACAAGAGAAATGCAATCTTTTTCATACAATTTTTAAAATATGTTGCATTTTTAAAATTATAAAATAATTTGATTGTAAATTGCTCTCGTGATTGCTATCATAGAAATATGAATAATTGCATGACGTTGAGCAACAAAATAGAGAACTCTACTTTTTTACAGCTGCCAACCAAGATGGACCTCTTAGGTCTTACTTTTGACTCCAGAGAGGTACACGAAGATTTTGCTTTTTTTGCTTTTTCTGGAATACACACAGATGGAAATCTTTACATAGATAGAGCAATAGAGAATGGTGCTTCTTTGATAGTTTGTGAGATTGAGCCTGAATCTTTGATCTGTGGTATTGGATATCTTTTGGTACCATCCACTCGCTCTAGCTTTGCAATTTTCAACTCTTATTTTTATGATAGGTCTGATGAAAAACTCAAGATTATTGGGGTAACCGGTACTGATGGCAAGACAACAACTTGTTGCTATCTCTATCACTTTCTAAAGATGCTAAATTATAAGGTCGCCCTTTCAACCACAGTTTATCAAGATGATGGCAAGGATCTAATTAAATCTCCAAACAGACAGAGCACACCAGAGGCCGACGTTCTTCATTCTTTCTTCAAAAGATGTGTTGAGCATGATGTGGAGTACTTAATTCTTGAGACAACATCACATTCGCTTTCAGAAGAGATGGATAGATTGAACACAATCAAATTTGAGATGGCAATAATCACCAACATAACATCAGAACATCTTGAGCTGCACAAAAGTATAGATAGATATGTCGATGCAAAATGCAATTTGATCAGAAATTTAAAAGAAGGTGGAACCTTCATTTCGACTCTAGATAACATTCATCTTGATGAATGTCTGAAGGTTGCAGACAAGCACAGGTCTTTTATTCTGAAGCGAGATCTGATGTACGAGATAATAAAGCATGATAACATGCTTCCATTAGATGTCTCTATTAAAAACAAAGTATATAAAACAGATATGCATATTGATGTGTTTGTTTCAAATGCTCTTCTTGCAGCAGGTGCAGCATCCATTATTTCACAATTACCTGTTGAGACTTTTTTATCAAAGATCAAAGACCTCATGCATATAGATGGCAGATTCATTGTTATTGAAAACAACCTAAACATAAATTTCATTGTTGATTTTGCCCATACAGCCGATGCTTTTCATCACATCATGAAAAGTTTGAAACCAAAGAGCTCTCGACTGATTGCTTTATTTGGATCTGGTGGAGAGAGAGATGTTGAAAAAAGAGAGCAGATGGGCAAAGTAGCATCGTCTTTCTGTGATATAATAATTTTAACCGAGGAAGATCCAAGAGATGAGGGTGATGATAAGATCACATCCGATATTGCAGATGGCATTTCAGATACACCTTTTGTTAAAATATATGATAGAATGGATGCAATAAAATATGCAGTAAAGATTGCAGATGAAGCTGATGTTGTACTTTTTCTAGGAAAGGGCCATGAATCGTCAATTCAAAGAAGATATTCCAAAATTCAATGGAATGAAGAGAGTGCAGTCAGAGCTGCAATTGAAGAAAGAGAAAGAGATGAAAGTAACAGATAATATTATAAAGAATTTAAAGAACCACAACATTGCATTGGTTTATGGAGGAAATTCTCCAGAGCATGAGGTATCAATCTCTTCTGCTAAGGGAGTCTACTCCATTCTTAAAAAACTATGCAAGAAGGTCTACTTGATTGGTATATCACGTTCCAATCAATTCTATCTTCAGAACTGTGATATGTATAATGATAGATTTGAAATTATTGATAATTATCAGATATCAAATGAGATAACTCCAATCAATGAGCTGTATCTCAGACCTGGAAAAGGTTTTATATTGCAAGATACTCTTCTTCCTCTTCATCTTGTATTTCCTGTGACCCATGGTGTATTTGGGGAAGATGGTCAACTTCAGGGTCTTATGTCTATCTGCAACATCAGATGCTGTGGCTGCGATACAGCATCAAGCAGTATCTGCATGTCTAAGGCTCACTGCTCATCAATTCTGAATGATAATGATATTGATACAATAAAAACAGTGATCTTTGATAAGTACAGAAACAACATATCATTGACCGATGTCCAATCTGTTTTAGGAAAGAACCTATTCATAAAAAGTGAGACCACAGGAAGTTCAATTGGGGTTCATGTTTTTAAATCAGATGATCAATCGTCATTTGAAAGCTCTGTATCTGAATCCTTCACACACAGTGATAGAGTTCTGATTCAACCTCTCTATGAAAACTTCAAGGAGATTGAATGTGCTGCACTTGAATATGATGGTGAGATAGTAATAGGTGGTCCTGGTACTGTGATAAAACATGACGGAAGTACATTGCTGTCTTATGAGAGTAAATATGCAAAGGTTGATGGAGCCTACATGGATGCATCAGCTCCTCTTGCTGATGAGATCAGAATGAAATGTCGAGATATTGCCAAAAGAGCTTTTGAGATTCTCAATTTGAAAGGATATGCGAGAATAGATTTCTTTTTGGATTCTGATAACAATGTCATTTTAAATGAAATCAACACATTACCTGGTCTCACTTCCACCTCTCATTATCCTCTTTTGATAGAAAGTGAAGATATTCCATTCCTTGATTCAATAGCTTTGATTGTAGCTGGAGGGATTGATGGGTAAGGAAAAGACTTTTTTTCATGTGGACCTTGATGCCTTCTTTGCTTCAGTTGAAATGCTTGATGATCCTTCTTTGAGAGGAAAACCTGTCATAATTGGAGGAACTGGTCCAAGATCAGTGGCCTCTACATGCAACTATGAGGCAAGAAAATATGGTGTTCATTCAGCTATGCCAATGGGCTTAGCTATGAAACTGTGTCCAAATGCTGTGATCATTGGAGGCCACTATTCAAGATATCTTGAAAAGAGTCGCCAAGTGATGAATATATTCTCAGAGTTCTCTCCATCTGTGATGCAGGTCTCTATTGATGAAGCTTTTCTTGATATGAGTGGTACAACCACTCTATTTGGTCCTCCGTTTGAAGCTGGGATAAAACTCAAAAACAGGGTCAAAGAAGAGACAGGTTTGACAATCAGTGTTGGAATTGGTCCAACTCGCCTTATAGCAAAAATGGCAAGTGATTTCAACAAACCTGATGGCATATGTATTGTTGAGAAAGGAAGAGAGATTGAATTTGTAGATGCAATAGGTCTTCCAAAACTGTGGGGTGTCGGTAAGGTAACCCAGAGGCTTCTGAAGCAGAGGCATATAACAACAAATGAGCAGTTGAGAGCTTTTTCAAAAGAAAATCTAGAATCTTTATTTGGTTCCTCAATGGGGAATTATCTCTACAATGTTGTCAGGGGCATTGATACTGGCATTTATGATCGAGAGGTGAAGAGTCACTCAATATCTACAGAAAGAACTTTTGGGGAGGACCTTGCTTCTGAGGAAGCTCTTTCTACAAATCTTCTTGATATGTGTTATGAGATTTTTTATCGTTCCTTGCAGGAAAAAAAGATGGCAAAGACAATTGGAATCAAGATAAGATACAATGACTTCACCACGGTCTCTGCACAGATGACTCCAGATATGCCTATATACAATGCAGAGCAGATTTATGATTATGCAATAATTCTTTTTAAGAAAAGATGGAAAAATGCACCTGTCAGGCTTTTGGGAGTCGGTCTTTATCAAACCTACAGCAAAGATAATATGATTCAAGCTGATCTGTTTGATGAGGACAACAAGAAGAAAAGAGAGGTCGAAAAGATTGCTCTATCTTTAAAGGCTTCGGGGCTGAAGATAACAAAAGCAACTCTTCTGAACAATAAAAAAAGTCGCCACAATGCAAATGCACATCGTGACCTGGATGAAGATTAGTTTTATCTGTTAAAAGAGAAAAACAACTGTTAGAACTATAGATAGTATTATTCTGTACCAACCAAATACAGAGAAATCATGGGCTCTTACATAATTCATCAGTGACTTGATTACAAGAAGAGATACCACAAATGATACCACACACCCCACTGCCAAGATGCTGTACTCACTACCTGAAAAATCAAATCCAAGTTTTATTATCTTCAGCAGTGATGCTCCAAACATAACTGGAATTGCCATGAAGAAAGAGAATTTGGCTGCAATTGGTCTGTCGATTCCTGTTATTATACCACCAAGTATTGTAGAACCAGATCTAGATGTTCCAGGTATCAAAGCAAGAACTTGGTAGAATCCCATTATAAGGGCGTCTTTATAACTCATCTGCTCAAGTGTTGTGACTCTCATCACCTTATTCTTATCACGCTTTTCTATGGCAACATACAGAACACCATAAACAAACAATGCTGCAACAATTACATACCAAACAGATAGATAACTGTCTATTATATCATCAAGCATCAGGCCAAATACTGCAGCTGGTATTGTAGCAACCACAACTTTGAGCCACAGAATCCATGTACTTTTTTTCTGCTCTGTATCTTTTTTGAATGAGAAAGGATTCAATGTAGAAAAATAGAGAACAATAACGGCTAAGATTGCACCCAATTGAATAACCACCATGAATAATTCTTTGAAGGCTGAGCTTACATTGAGTTTCAAAAATTGGTCTAATAATAATAAGTGTCCTGTACTGCTGATTGGAAGCCATTCTGTTATACCTTCCAATACTCCAAATATGACTGATTTTAATATTTCTAACATAATGGTGGTAATAATAGAATATTAAAATAATTTTCACAAGTAAAACACGATAGTTTGCTACTTAATTAAGTCCGTATTATTGTATTTTTTTATCTGTTTAACTAAACTATATCATCAAGAGGTTTTTATAATGAACAAAATAAGAGACGAGATATCCTATCGCGTCGATATGAGTGAAGAAGAGGAAAAACAGCTAAGTCTTGAACCAATTGATGAATTATTTGAAGAGTTAGATGATATAGGAAAAAAACTTGATATGTACAGTATTGACTGAGCATTCAACTATTCTCACAACAAAATCGAGGAAGTTTTCGAGAAAGAGATCAAAACAAAGTTTGTGAGACTTAAGGATGAAAAGACTGAAGGTAAATCTATCGTCAATGAAACAAATTCAATGCTTCATAAAATAGGTGCTTCAATTGTAAAAACCACCAAGTCTTTCAATGGTGCTCAAACAGCCACAACTGTAGGTGAGATCATTGTTTCATTTGTTATAATCATGCTATCTCATGAACTGACATCCTATTTTGTTGGTCACTATGCCGCTTTGATAAGCACAACAATTATTGTTGCTATTTTTGCCCTTTTCAAGATATTTATTGAAAAGAGGTACATCACTAAAATGAACAAGAAAAGGCAGAAAAGAATTTATAGGAATTCTCTTCAGAAAACACGTAAGGCTTTCATTCAGATGTTCATATTCTATATAAAGGTAAATCGTTTTGATGAAAAACATAAGGATCTAAATGGTGAAAATCGTCATTTGAAAGCTTTGGAATTCATTAAAGAAAATCATCCAAAACTGGAGGACATTTAATGCAGGCTTCTACTGAGGAATATAGCTCAGATTAGTATTGCATTCTACTTCTAATACATGGTAAATTTATTTTATATATAAGGAACGATAATGGCATTACATATAGTTTTATTTGAACCAGAGATTCCACAGAATACAGGAAACATTGCAAGAACATGTGCTGTAGTTGGAGCCTCTTTAGATTTGGTATATCCACTGGGATTTAGTATTGATGAAAAGCATGTTAAAAGAGCTGGTCTTGATTATTGGGACAAGCTCAACATAACAAAATGGAAATCAATTGATGAATTTATGGAAGCAAAAAAAGATGAACGTCTTTTTATGTTCACAACAAAAGCACCAAAATCATATCACCAAGCAGACTACACAGGTCCTGGCGATATCTATCTAATTTTTGGAAAAGAAACCAAAGGTATTCCAGAACAGGTTTTGGTAGATAATGAAGAATCCTGTGTTAAAATTCCAATGAGAGAAGAAACTAGGTCTTTGAATCTTTCAAACAGTGTGGCTATTGCTGCATATGAGGTTTTGAGACAGTTAGATTTTCCAGGTCTAAGTGAGAAAGGACATCTACATAATTTACATTGGAAAGATGAAGTTTAATTATTTTTTAATAGGAGCATAGAATGTTAGAACTGGACCTTACGAAAGCGCAGAGGGAAAAAGAAGCTAAAATTAGTTTCATCGGTTTGGGAAACATGGGATCTGCAATTGCTAAAGCAATCGCTTTTCAAAACAAAGAAGATAAAACAAGTTTTTCTGTAGGTTTGTTTGATGCAAATCCATCACAGATTTCAGCACTTGAAAATTATCTAGAAGATGAAGGTACCAAAGCTTACTCCTATGACAGTATTGAAAGCTTAGTTAAAAATAGCGCAATCGTTGTTATATGTGTGAAACCTCAAATTCTTCCTGCAATCTATGAAGAATTAAGAAACAATAATGATAATTCTGTTTGTTTCATTTCAATTGCAGCAGGAGTTCCTCTTTCCACTCTTTCAGAAAATATCAAGACTGAAGAGATTGTTCGCTTCATGCCAAACATTGCTGCACAGGCAAGAAAGGCTGTTACAGCAGTGGCTCCTCATAAAAATTGCAGTGAATCTCATTTGAAAAATTCGATGAACATTGCCAATACAATAGGTCAAGGTTTCATCTTAAGTGAAGATAAATTTGCAGCATTTATAGGTATCTCTGGAAGCGCTATTGCTTACATCTTTGAATTTGCACATGCTCTGGCTCTAGGTGGTACTCGTGAGGGTATTCCTTATAATCAAGCTGCAGATATTGCTTTTTCAACAATGGAGAGTGCTATGTCTCTTTACAATATGGAAAAAGAGAATCCAATAAGTCTTATGGTGAAGGTTTGCTCTGCAGGTGGAACTACAATAGAAGGTGTAAAAGCTCTTGGAGAAGGTAGCTTCGACAACACTGTTATAAATGCTGTCAGTAAAGCTGCTCAAAAATCACGAGATTTAGAAAAATAAACACAAAATTACTGTTATAAACTGGTACATTTATTAAAAAATGCCTAAAATAAAATAATATTATCCTTAAAGGAAAAGAATATGATAGATTTAAAAGAAATAAAAAGCAGACATGATGAAATATCTGCAAATATCAAAAACAGATTCATGGATGTTGATTTAGAACACATTGAAGAATTACAAACCAAAAGAGCTGAAATCTTACAGAAAACTGAAGAATTGAGAGCTGCTAGAAATGCCAATGCTTCAAAGATGAAAGGCAAGATGGATAATGAAACTCGTCAGGGTTTGATTGCTCAAGGTAAAGAGTTAAAAGTTCAGATTGCAGAAGTTGAAAAAGAACTATCTGAAATTGAAGCTGAATACTTTGCTTTAGGTGCTACAATTCCAAACTATGCAAATCCATCAGCTCCTGTTGGTAAAGAAGATAAAGACAATCTTGCTGTTAAGTTTTTTGGTGAACCAACTAAGTTTGATTTCAAACCAATGGATCATGTACAACTTGGTGAGAAGCTTGATTTAATTGACTTCGATAAGGGTGCTAAAGTTTCTGGTGCTAAATCATATTACCTAAAGAACAAAGCTGTAATTTTACAGATGGCTATCGAAAGATATGCTATGGATATTGTAATCAAACATGGTTTCACTCCTTTCATCACTCCAGATGTTGCAAAAGAAGAAATATTAAAAGGTATTGGATTCAACCCTCGTGGTGCAGAATCTAACATCTATACAATTGAAGGTACTGATACTTGCTTGGTTGGTACTGCAGAAATCACACTTGGTGGTTATTACCAAGGTGAGATTCTAGACAAAAAAGACCTTCCTATCAAAATGACAGGTTTATCACATTGTTTCAGAAGAGAAGCAGGTGGAGCAGGTCAATATTCTAAAGGTCTATACAGAGTTCATCAATTCTCTAAATTGGAGATGTTCATCATCTGTCTTCCAGAACAAAGTGATGATTTCCATGCAAAACTTTTAGCAGTTGAAGAAGAGATTTTCCAAGGTCTAGGTCTTCCATACAGAGTTGTTGATACCTGTACTGGTGATTTAGGTGCTCCTGCATACCGTAAGTTCGATATTGAAGCTTGGATGCCAGGTCGTGGTGATGAAGGTGAATACGGAGAGGTAACAAGTACAAGTAACTGTACTGATTACCAATCAAGATCACTTCAGATTCGTTATAGAGACGATGAAGGCAAAGTACAATTTGTTCATATGCTTAATGGTACAGCTGTAGCATTATCAAGAGCAATGGTTGCAATACTTGAAAACTACCAGACTAAAGATGGTTCTATTAAAATGCCTGATGCATTGATTCCTTACACTGGATTCAATGAAATAGAGGCTAGATAAAACCTAAAAAATAGGAGTAATGAGATGAGAGTTAGCGCGCTAACAACAGATTTCTACGAATTAACAATGATGCAGGGATTTTTTAAATCAAAATACAATCCCCAAGTAGTTTTCGATATGTTCTATAGGACAAACCCTTTCAATGGTGGTTATGCACTTTTTGCCGGGCTTGGGTCCATTTTAGAGAAATTAGAAAACTTCAACTTTGACGAAAGCGATATTGAATATCTTAAATCCTTGAATCAGTTTGATGATGAATTTTTAGATTTTTTATCAACTTACAAATTTACAGGTGATATTTATGCTGTAGATGAAGGACAGGTAGTTTTTGCTGGTGAGCCGCTGATTCGAGTTCATACCTCATTAATTGAAGCTCAATTAATTGAAGGCTTGCTATTAAATACTGTTAACTTTCAAACTTTAATTGCAACTAAAGCATCTAGAATGTGCTATGCAAGTAAAGATGGCAATATCATGGAATTTGGTTTGCGTAGAGCTCAGGGTGAAGATGGTGCATTGAGTGCAGCAAGAGCTTCTTTTATTGGTGGCACAAGTGTTACCAGCAACACAATTGCTGGTAAGAAGTATGGCATCCCAGTATCAGGAACAATGGCTCACTCATGGGTCATGAGTTTTGATAGTGAATTGGAGTCATTCAGAATATTTGCAGATATTTATCCTGACAATGCAATTCTCTTGATTGATACATATGATACCCTAGGCAGTGGTATTGAAAATGCCATCATTGTTGGTAAGGAACAGAAAAAGAAGGGCAAGAAGATTGGAGTTAGAATCGACAGTGGTGATATGAGTTATCTTCCACGTGAGATTCGTAACAAATTGGATGCTGCAGGATTGACTGATGCTATAATCTGCATATCAAATGATATGACTGAAGAGATCATTCAGGCTCTTGTTGCAGATAATGCACCAATTGATAGTTGGGGTATTGGTACTCATTTGGTAACAGGTGGTTTCCAATCTTCATTGAATGGTGTTTATAAACTTTGTGCAAAACAAGATAAAGATTCTAAATTTATTCCAACAATGAAAATTTCCAATAGCTTTGGAAAAACAACAAACCCTGGAATCAAACAGGTCTATCGTTTCATTGATGAGAACAATGGTGCTCTTGCAGACTTAATAACTCTAAGCACAGAGAACATCAAACCTGGAAAAGAATACACTTTCTATCATCCTTTCAGTGATTCTGATTTCTTCAAATTGAAGGAAAATAGATATTCAAAGTGCATTCCTCTTCTTACCAAGAAGATGGCAAAAGGTGTTAGATGTGATGAAGAGAAGACTCTTCCTGAGATTCAAGCTTTTGCAAAGGCAAATTTAAACAATCTTCATAAATCTTACAAGAGACAGATCAATCCACATATTTACAAAGTAAGTCTTTCTAAGAAACTTAGAAATCTTAAAAAAGAACTTGTAAGTAAGGAAAGAGCTGTTATCTCTGAAGAAGAAAATAAAGGTTATACAAAATAGATCTTAACAATGCATAAAAAAGAGACTGGTGTTTATAATCAGTCTCTTTTTTTGGTTTGATTTGTTGTTTAAATCAATTCTGCTCTTTTGTAAATTTCTGTAAGAAGTTCCATCTTACCCTGCCCTGTTTTTGCAGAATAAGGAATGATGAGTGTATCTTGCTTGATAATCATATTGCTCTTCAACTTCATAAGAGCTTTTTTAGCTTCAGCTTTCTTCAATTTATCTGCTTTTGTTGCAACGATTATATAAGGAATATTCAACTGATTCATGAAATCAATCATTGCTTTATCATCAGAAGTTGGACCAACTTTTAAATCAACAAGCTGTATAACGCTTTTCAATAAATCAACATTTGGATTCTGTGTGAAGTAAGAATCTGTTACTGATAAAAGTTGATTCTTATTCTTGCCACCTCGTTTTGCATATCCATATCCTGGAAGGTCAACGAAATATAATTTGTCATCAAGATTGTAATAGTTAACAGTAACTGTATGTCCTGGATTAGAACTTACTTTAGCAAGTGCTTTTCTATCAAGAAGTGAATTAATTAAAGAACTTTTTCCAACGTTAGATCTACCTGCAAATGCAAATTGATACAGGTTGTCGTCAACGAATTGTTCTGTTTTTCCTGCAACTTGTGCAAGAGTTATGTTATGTAGATTGGGTTTCAATACTTCCTCCGTAAAATCTTAGCTACCTTATACTTAATAAAGGCAGTAAGTCAAGCTAGCTTATAATGATTTGCTTATTCCATCACTAATTGCAAGTGCCATTTGATTCAAATAGTTGTCATCAATCAGCTGTTTTGCCTCATCTTCATTCGAGATAAATGCAACTTCAATCAGAACACCAGGTGCTCTTGCAACATTTAAAACATAAAGATTGTCATTCTTCACACCACGATCTGTAGCAGATGGGAAACTTTCTGAGATGCTCTCTTCTATATCATGAGCGATTTCAATGCTTTTTTCATACATATCTTCATTCAACTCATCATTTGATTCTGTTGAAAAGAAAGGTATGTTCTGTTTTGGTGTTTGATCATCAAATAAGATTATCTTTTTTTCAGATGGTGGCAGTTTTGTGAACACTTCAAAACCATTGGCACTGCTATTTGTAGATGCATTCACATGAAGGGAGATATAGATGCAGCTGGTCTGTGGTGGTAATGGTGTTAAGTAACAGACTTCTGATCTTTCCTGCAAGCTCAAGTATTCATCAATTATTCTTGTTTGATAAACATTGATATCCGGATACCTACTTTGAAGTATGAAAGATACTTTATTTGCTAACTTAAGGGTTATATCTTTCTCATCTAATTTATATGATAAAAAATCATAAGTACGTGATGCTCCTGAATCGTTACCACCATGACCTGGATCAATAAAAATTGTTTTGACAGGGAATTCATAAGGGTTTGATGCAAAGATTGATAATTGAGCTATTCCAAGTATCAATAAAACCATCAATTTATTTTTTAAAATGCTCTTAAAACTCATTACATTTCCTATCTATTTGTTTTTTACTATATTTTGGTTCTCTTTTTCAATTTCTGTATATTCCCATTCCTCACACAGAGTTTTAAAATCTTTCTTGATGATATAAGAGAGTCTCTTCTTCACTTCATCATTGAAAACCTTTCTATCAAAATGGCCTCTGAATTTTCTAGCAAAATTCTTTCCATTGATATTCTCCACAGATAGAGCTCTTGTATGAACTCGGTCCATAGAATCAACAGGAGACCTGTCTTCAATTATACTCAAAGACTGAGGAAATCTTACAATGAAAGCACTTGTGCAACCAATGGTATTTCCGTAAAGATTGTATCTCAATCCTAAATCTAAAGTCTGCCAATATTCACTCTCTATTTCTACGTCATATGATCTCACTCTCTGAAAAAGAGCTCTATCAAACAATCCAATTCCGCGAATTGGATAAAGTGTTTGATGAGATTCTGTTGAAGACATATCTGGGAAATAAGATATGGGGTCAATTAGATTCCCAACTTTTTTGGGCGCCCTCATTGATGGAACTATTTCCTTGTTGCTGTTTGCAATTGCAGGAATCAAAGCAGCTGGTGCTTCTTTACTGCTCAATAGAGAAAACAAATAAGCTCCTTCGAATCTGACAATTTCCATATCTGATCTTACAACCAAAAAATATGTAGTAAAACATTCATCTGCAATTGTATTTACCATCTCTCCAAGAGTTGGAAATGTTGGAAAGACAATGAATGTTACATCTGGATATTTTGCTTGAAATGATGTGACATCTCCACGGTCACTGCTTATAACCGCATGGAGACAGCAGTTCATGTTTGCCACATACCAATCGAGTGCAGTTGTTAATTGCTCAAGAGAACCACTGTCTATTATTCCAATGGCAAGTTGTTCAGCTCTATGAAGTTGTTCTATTTTCTTTCCTAAATCTTGCTTTCTATGATGAATTTTATAATTATTACTCTGACTCATTTAAAAATACCAAATCCTCCGGACGGAAAATTACATCTTTCCTTCCTTTTCCAAGCAATCCTTCGATGTCACTTGAATTGTGCCCGCTTATTGCTATTATATCCGTACTATCATAATAAGGTACAGCTTTAGCAAACGCAACACCTTTCTTGTTTAAGACTTCAATAACATCACCTGCACAGAAGGCTCCGTTGACCTCTATTATTCCAGCAGGAAGCAAACTTTTATGATGAATCAATGCTCTTTCAGCACCTTCATCAATCATTATGCTTCCATGAGCTGAACTGTTTACAATCCATCTATTTTTCTGACTTATTCTTTTAGATGCCTTGATGCGAGTTCCAACACAATCACCTTTCAATATCTTAAGTAGAATATCACTATCATATCCTGAAGCGATGACACTATCACATCCAGCAATAGCAGCAATTTTAGCTGCAAGTAGCTTTGTTTTCATTCCACCTGTAGAAAAGGCACTTCCTGCACCACCAGCTGCCTTCATTATATCATCACTTAAATTCTCAACCTCTCCAATTAGTTTTGCATTGCAATCTTCTTTTGGATTGGCTGTATAAAGACCATCTATATCGGTCAAAATAACAAGAAGCTGAGCATCAACCTTTGAAGCTACCAACGCACTCATTCTGTCATTATCACCGAAGGCATTTCCAATTTCAGCTGTAGAAACACTGTCATTTTCATTCAAGATAGGGATGATTCCAAGCTCCAATAATGTGAAGATGCTATTTCTTAAATTCACATAAGTAGCTCTTTTATCAAGCAGAGTTCGAGTTAACAATACTTGAGAACAAACCAAGTTTTGTTTTTTGAAATATTCACGATATGTACTCATAAGTACCGGCTGGCCAACTGAAGCTAAAGCTTGTCTGAAAGCAATAGCTTTAACGGGATGAATTATTCCCAATTCTTTTGCGCCCATTCCAATTGCTCCAGATGTTACAAGAATCACTTGATATCCCATCTTTGTTAAAGATGCAATTTGAGTCACTATTATTTCAATTCTCTCTTCATCAATACCCTGTTCGGTTGATAAGAGGTTGGTTCCAACTTTCACCACTATGCGTTTTACGTTTGAAAAATCTCTGCTCATATTAAATTTTTATTAGACCTTAGATCTATCTCCTGTTCTATTTTATAAAATAATACATTAAAGAGATAAATAATGCGACCCTTTAATATAAAAAGCCGCATTTCTTATCTGATGATTGTATGTTTTTTCTACTTACACATAGCCTCTTTTTCGATTGAAAGTTCTTTGTGTGTGTAGTTCTTTTCTCCATCACTGTATGGTGCTACAGTGTTTCCATTACCTCTCATCAGGTACTTGGTGCTCATCAATCCTTTTACACCAACAGGTCCTCTTGCATGTAGTTTGGATGTGGATATACCAACTTCAGCTCCAAGCCCAAATCTATATCCATCAGCAAATCTTGTACTGCAATTTGCAAAAACATCCGCACTATCGACACTAAGGTAAAATTTCTTAATATTTGATTCGTCTTGAGATAAGATTGCATCTGTGTGATGAGATCCATGACTGGTTATATGGTCAATTGCTTCATCTTCGCTGTTTACAACTTTTATGGCAATTTCATCAGCTAAATATTCAGTATCCCAATCTTCAGTTATTGCAGGTACGCAATCAATAATTGATTGGACTGTCTCATCACCATGAATTATCACTTTCTTCTCATCAAACTTAGTTTTTAATTTATGTAAAAATTCTTTTGCAATATTCTTGTGAACAAGCAATGTTTCAACGGCATTGCAAGCAGATGGGTATTGTGTTTTTGAATCAAAACATACATCAACTCCCATGGCTACATCTGCTGTTTCATCAACAAATATAGAGCACAATCCATCACTGTGACCCATAACAGGTATATTTGTATTATTCATCACAAACTTAACAAATTTATTGGAACCTCTAGGAATAAGAAGGTCAATGTAGCCTTCCATTTTAAGAAGTGTTGCTACATCACTGTGGGACTCAATAAGCAATATCCAATCACTTCCAATTTTGGAATTTTCAAGAGATTTCTTTATTGATTTCACAAGAGCTCTGTTGGATTCAGTAGCTTCCTTTCCACCTTTCAAAACAATTCCATTTCCACTTTTCAGGCATAAAGATACAATCTGAACAAGAGCATCTGGTCTTGCTTCAAAGATCATTCCAATCACACCAAGTGGAAAACTAACTTTTTCAAGAAGAAGATCATCATCTAATTCTCGTCTTTCAAGAACTTTTCCGATTGGATCTTCACTCTCTCCAACCATTTTTATTCCATCAAGAACTCCCTGCAACTTATGCTCGTCAAACTTAAGGCGTGCAACCAATGCAGGTGTTGTATTGTTCTCTCTTGCATCTTCCATATCTTTGGAATTTGCTTTATATATCATCTCTTTATCACGTACGAGACCTTCTGCAATCAAATTAAGTGCAGTGGCTCTATAATCATCAGATGAAGATGATAAACGTACTATATTTTTTCTTAGATCAATTATCTTTGAAGATAGATTGTTAAATTCAGACATCTATAGCTCCTTGTCAATAAAAAATACTATTTATCTATTTACTTTTCAAGTCAAGATATAGCAGAAAATGAATTTATTATTTGGATATAAATAACCGCCGATTTGATAATAGGCTCGGCGGTAGGACCCTTTTTTCGTACTCCACGCTTTTTTGTGCGTGCTGAGATTCAATGTATTTCTTGAATCAAGTACCCACCATGTCATACGGGACATGGACCTTCAAATAACACCGCTATTTGTTTGATCGAAACCAGCTACGGTGATAGCCCGAAGTTATAACAATCATAACTTGCTATAACCATTGTATTATTAAAATACAATTACCAAAATTTAGACTACAAGTTGAATCTTATAAAAGGTAACCGCCGCTTGAATTAGGCTCGGCGGTAAGCGCCCATTAATAAGATATGCTAAATATAGCATAATCCCAACTCGTATTAGTATGATACGTCAGCTTCAGGAATAGTGCAAGAACTATTTTTTATAATTTCTTATAAGACCTTAAATTAGCATAAATCATTCAATTATATCTTTTAACTAATTTTTAAGCTATAAACTTGTTAATATAATATTGTAACCCCCCAAACTTCTGTTAATATCTTTTGTATATCTTTTGGGATTAACAAGTTTTGGAACATTCTTAATAAGTAAATTCAATAGATCTTTTCTGCTTTCTGTTTTTGTAATTTTCTCCAATCTTTTCATTCTGTACTTTATATTGCTCTCACTTATATTCATCTGAGTTGCCATCTGAGAATATGTGTAATTGAGACCAATATATTTCAATATTTCAAAATCACTATCGTTCAAATTGGCAACCAGATTTTCGCATATCAGAAATCCAAAACGAGTCTGTCGTTTAGAAAATAATTTGTTTCATCTTCAACTTTTTGAATACAGAAAGCTTTTGAGATTTTATACTCAACATAATCTGTTGTCTCACCTACATGAATTGATGTGATTGTCTTACTGATTGCCTTCCAATTTCTCTCTCATTCTGAATGAATGTTGTTATATCTGTTGTGCAGTACTGACCAAGTGGAGAATCAAGCAATGAAATCACCCATGGGATTTTATCACTTATTTTCTTCATCTGTGTTATCAGACTCTTTGCAATCATCATGTTGCAGCACAAAATTGCATCGTAATTTTGAATTAAAAACAAAAAACAACAGTAGATGTTTTTAATATCTACTGTCCTTGTAATGATATAATTATTTTTTATTCTACTTTATGACAATTCTACTGGAACAAAATCAAATTTACGAACATCAAATAGTCCCATATCAGTTAATTTATAAACTGGAATTACTGGCAATGACATGAAACAGAGAGTCATGAATGGGTCAATTGTTCTTGATACCTTCAATTCATTGTGAGCTAACTCAGATAATCTCTCTGTACTCTCAGTTACTTCTGTAGCTTTTTTGTTGCTCATCAAACCAGCAATGGGTTGTGCAAAAGAACCAAGTACTTCTTTATCTTTCACTACAGTCATTCCTCCACCTATTCTTATGAGCTCCTCTACTGCAGTGGCCATGTCTTCATCATTTGTTCCACAAACTATTATATTATGAGAATCATGGGCAACAGAAGTTGCTATAGCTCCACTTTTTATTCCATATCCTCTAATTAATGCTACAGCTACATTTCCTGTTGCCTTATGTCTTTCAACAACAGCTATCTTAACAATGTCTTGAGATGGATCATAAACAAACTCACCATTTTTAGTTTTGACTGTGGCCTCTCCAGCTGAAGTTACAACTCCACCTGGTATTATATCAATGGTTCTCACTCTGTTGCCTTTTAGTTTTATAGCAAGTCTATCTTTTGAGAAGTTTTTAACATTGCATCTGCCTTTTATTGCATCAGGCAACTCCATTGGTGTTGTTGGATTCAACATCTTACCATTCTTTGCTGCAAGCTGTCCTTCCACAAATACCTGGTCCATTACAAAATCTTTAAGATTATCAGTAATAGAGAAAGATGCTATGTAACCTGGAGCGATTCCTCCAATGTTCTTTAGGTTGTAACAGTTTGCACTGTTGATGGTAGCCATGCAAAGAGCCTTTATTGGGTCCAGTCCTTCTTTAACAGCAAGTCTTACATTGTTATTAATTGATCCTTCCGTCAATAAAGAACTTGCTTGTCTGTCATCTGTACAGAAAAGACATCTATGATAATTTGAATCATTCACTCCTTTTAATAGAGTGACTTCATCTTCGCAGACTGTACCCTGTCTGACCATCACATACATGCCTCGACGTATTCTATCTTTCAGTTCTTGGGGTGTTGCACATTCATGATCCGTTTTGATTCCACTGGCTGCATATGCATCAAGATCTTCATTATATATATTAGGAGAGTGACCATCTACAATTTTATTGTGATTGCGTGCAACAGCTAATTTATCATGTACCATATCAGTGCCAGCTATAACTCCTGGATAATCCATCATCTCTCCAAGACCCAATACTCTGTCATTATCAATTCTTGTTGTAATGTCTTCTGCTAATATAGTGGCACCTGAATGTTCAAATGAAGTTGCAGGAACACAACTTGGAATCATAAAGTATGCATTCAAAGGAAGTCTTTTACTTGCCTCCAGCATATAATCAAGGCCTGCAAGTCCTGTTACATTGCATATTTCATGAGGGTCGGCAACAACGGTTGTAACTCCATTAGGAATCAATAGATTGGAAAATTCAGATGGAGAGCAATGAGATGATTCAATATGTACATGAGAATCTATCAATCCTGGTATCATGTATTTACCTTCAACATCCACAATTTCTAGAGCTTTTCCGGTTCCTTTTTCTGCAAAGCCTGCAATATATTTACCACTTATTAATACGTCACTTTCAAATACTTCTTCATTGAAAACATCTACTACTTTAGCATTTCTTATACAGATGTCAGCTAGTTGTCGTTTTGATGCCATAGCGTTAAGTACTTTATTCTCTTTTGTCGTCATATTTACCCTCTTGTTGCAACATGTTTCATTAAGTAATAGTACCATTACTTTTTTAAGCTATCAAGAAAAATTTTTTATTTTTTTTTCTGTTGCAGTCAATATTTCTTCATAAAAAATAGATATTACTAAATTTATAATTTTAAGATTTAGTAATTTTCTATTATTAAGCTAATAATAGCCAAAATTTATTTCCTTATTATACAACAAATTGCAACAAATTTCAAAATTTTTCTGTACTAATACTTTTTTCAGTGATACTATAATAATATCAATCACTATTTAATAAGGAGTGCATTATGGATAAATTCTTTAAAATTACAGAAAGAAAATCAAGTGTACGTACAGAAATTTTAGCAGGTGTAACAACATTCTTAACAATGGCTTATATACTTGCAGTTAACCCAGGAATCTTGTCTGCGACAGGAATGGATTTTGGAAGAGTGTTCACCGCTACTGCTTTATCAGGTGCAATCGCTACTCTAGTTATGGGTTTATTAGCTAATTTACCTTTTGCGTTGGCTCCAGGTATGGGTCTTAACGCTTTCCTAACTTACACTGTTGTATTGGGAATGGGTAAATCATGGGAATTTGCTTTAGCAGCTGTATTTGTTGAAGGTATTATCTTCATCATCTTAACAGCTACAAACGTTCGTGAAGCAATCGTAAACAGTATTCCTGCTAACATGAAGAAAGCTATTTCCGCTGGTATAGGATTATTCATAGCTTTTATTGGTTTGCAGAATGCAGGTATCATAGTTAATTCAGATGCTACATTGGTAGTATTGAATCCAACTTGGTTCAAAGGTGCTCCACTACTAGCTGTCATCGGTCTAGTTTTAATTGCTGTTTTAAGTTATAAAAAAGTAACTGGCTCAATTTTAATTGGTATGTTGATTGTTACAGTATTGGGAATTCCTCTAGGCGTAACAGCTTATGCTGGTGGATCATTTGCTCCTTCAGCTCCTTACTTCTTCCCTTTCTTCAACACTACATCTTTCCAAGCTAGCCAAATGCTTTCATTAGACTTTGTAATCGTATGTTTCACATTCTTATTTGTTGATATGTTCGATACAGTTGGAACTTTAATTGGTTGTGCTACAAAAGCAGGAATGATTAAAGAAGACGGAAAAATTCCTAACGTAAAAGAAGCTTTATTTGCTGATGCTATTGGTACTACTTGTGGTGCTATCTTAGGTACATCAACAGTTACAACATTCGTTGAATCTTCAGCAGGTGTTGTTGAAGGTGGTAGAACAGGTTTAACTGCTATTACTGTTGCAGTTTTATTCTTGGTATCATTATTCTTAGGTCCTATCTTTGAATCAATTCCATCAGCTGCTACTGGTGCTGCATTGGTTTACGTTGGTGCTCTTATGATCACTCCTGTAACAGATATTGACTTCACAGATATTACAGAAGCAGTTCCTGCTTTCTTATGTATCCTATTCATGGTTTGTGCATATTCAATCTCTGATGGTATCATGTTCGGTATTTTGAGTTATGTTATCATCAAATTATTCTGTGGCAAGAAAGAAGATATCACACCAATGACTATCATTGTTGCTGTATTGTTCTTAATCAAGATTTTAGTTTCAGCTCTATAATATTTATCAATAAGTATTAACTGATATTTAAAATCATGTCCTGGTCGGTATCAATTTACTGACCAGGATTTTTATCTTCGAGATAAAACAATTACATAAATAAGCACAACTAATATGGTTTTAATGAGTCACTATCGAGAAACTGAAATAGATATAATATCTAAACATTTAAAATTTGAATGGATGTAAAAAAAGCACCCAAATCAATAGGTGCTTTTCTTATTATTATGTATAAGTAAAAACTACTTACATTCTCTTATCCAACCTTCTGGAGCTTCTATTTCCTGCATCTGGATACCTGTCAATGTATCATATAACTTCTGTGTTATAGGACCAGGATTTTCCATTCCATTAGGGAAGTAGATATCTTCTTTTTCAGAATGAACCATTCCAACAGGACTGATAACAGCAGCTGTTCCACATAATCCACATTCTGCAAATTCTTTAATTTCTTCAAAAGAAACAGGTCTCTCTTCAATTTTCATATCAAGTACATCACGTGCTACAGTAATCAAAGATCTACGTGTTATTGATGGAAGAATTGTATCACTTTTTGGAGTTACAATAGTACCATCTTTTGTTACGAACAAGAAGTTAGCACCACCTGTTTCTTCAACAAAAGTACGTGTCTTTGAATCAAGATACATGTTCTCATCATAACCCAAGCTGTGAGCCATCTGTCCTGCATACATACTCATAGCATAGTTCAAACCAGCTTTAATATGACCAGTTCCACAAGGAGCTGCTCTATCAAAATCACTTACCATCAATTTAATTGGTTTCAACCCACCTGAGAAATATGATCCAACAGGTGTTCCGAACAATCTGAAGGTATATTCTGGTGAAGGTTTTACTCCAATTACAGGACCTGAACCATAGATAAATGGTCTCAAATATAATGAGGCACCAGTACCGTAAGGTGGTACAAAATCTGCGTTTGCTTTTACAACTTCATCTACTGCTTTCAAAAATAATTCTTCAGGAATTGGTGGAATACATAATCGCTCGCATGTATCAATCATACGTTTTGCATTCAAATCAGGTCTGAATGTTACAATCTTCCCATCTTTTGATGTCTTTGCTTTTAATCCTTCAAAGCAGGTCTGTGCATATTGAAGGACACCAGCACATTCATTAATGACGATGTTTGGATCATCAGTTAGTTCCCCATCGTTCCATTTACCATCTTTGTAAACTGCAACGAATCTTTTGCTTGTGGGTTGGTAAGAAAAACCAATATTTGCCCAATCAATTTCTTTGCTCATATATATCCCTCTCTATTCATATTTTGTATATTTATGCATTTGATTTACTAAATACTGTACCAAGATAGTCGAATAGTGTCAATTAAAAGCTTTAATAAAATTCAATTATTAAAGTTTTTACTTTTTCCTATAGTTTGTATTTCTATTTTTTGATTTTGAACTACTGTTATTCCTTCTGCCTTCTTTAACAGGTGTCTCATAACTTCTTCTATTGTTTCTATTGAAAGTTGGTTTGAGGACTCTTATTAAGTCAGGACGACCTGCTTGAATCAGTGCTTCTTTTACCATTGCTGCATTTTCAGGTTTGTTAAATTGTAATATAGCTCTTTGTAATCTTCTCTCTCTTCCTTCAGGAATATATACTTTTGCAAAGTTTCTTCCAGGTCTTGGATCAAGTCCGGTATAATACATGCAAGTTGAAACAGTGCCTGGGGTCGGATAATATTCTTGTCCTTGATCTGGTACAAATCCAATAGATTTTGCATGAAGTGCTAAGTTAATTGCACTTTGAAGTGTTGATCCTGGATGAGCTGCGATGAAATAAGGAACAGTATACTGCTTGTATCCGAGATCATCGTTAACCCTTTTATATTCATCCAAGAAATCTAAATATATCTCAACTTTAGGTTTTCCCATTATATCAAGAACTTGAGGATCAACATGTTCTGGAGCTACTTTCAACTGACCTGATACGTTTTTATCAATCAAATGACGCATGAATCTATCTCTTGTTCTTTCATCAGCAACTTCCATCAAGTAATCAAATCTTATTCCTGAACGTATGAATACTTTTTTAACACCTGGCACAGCAGCAACTGCATCAAGAATATCAAGATAATGCTCATGTGTATCCAATAGATTGGGACATGGAGATGGAAATAGACACTGTCTATCGTCACAAGGACCATATTTAAGTTGTTTTTTACAAGCTGTTCCCTGGAAGTTAGCTGTTGGACCACCCAAATCATGAATGTAGCCCTTAAATTCTTTCATCTTTGATAATACTGTAGCTTCTCTAACTAATGATTCTTTGCTTCTTATTTGAATCATTCTTCCTTGATGTGCTGTAATAGCACAGAAAGAACATCCTCCAAGACAACCTCTGTTACTTGTTATTGAGAATTGGACTTCTTTTAAAGCAGGAATTCCTCCATCCTTATCATAATCTGGATGAGATAATCGAGTGTAGGGATATTCATATATTTCATCAAATTGTTCTGGAGTCAATCTTTCAGGTTGTGGGTTCTGAAGAACATAACGGTTATCAGCTCTTTGAATG
>Ga0172377_10000699_pt1 | contig 32451 bp, 25 predicted proteins | sample Pumphouse3metaG_FD_119749 | JGI IMG/M metagenome (GOLD analysis project Ga0172377, IMG submission 119749) | Leachate microbial communities from a municipal landfill in Southern Ontario, Canada - Pumphouse #3 metaG | ecosystem: Engineered > Solid waste > Landfill > Unclassified | place: Canada... | reverse complement strand
TACTCTTATTTGCATTAAATATCCTAATTTCTCAATTTTATTGGCAATATGACCAATACCTATTGCACAATGATGAGCAGGCCCCTGTTTTGACCACTGATTCATAAATTCTCTTGCTCCTATCGGGAAACTATAGCGGCTATTGGTATTTCCTATTTCAAGTACAGGACCTTCAACCGCTTCTCCTTCAGCTACCAGTAAAAAGACTTCATCTTTTCCTTCAACTACAGAAAGTATAGTTACGGGACCATTTTTTACTGTCATTTGTATTGAAAGGCCTTTGCCTGGTTTTCCATGATACATGGGAACAGGTACCAGCTGAACTTTTCCTTCGGCAATAGCAAAATGAGCTGGGCCATCATGTCCAAGCATAATAATATCATCATTAAAATCAGTGACATAAAATTCAGAGAAGGATCCTCCGGCACCAAATGCATCCATTATTTTCATTGCCTGATAGTTATTCTGTCGCATTTTGATATAATGGGCTGTTGTGGATTAAAAAAGCCATTAGAAAGAAACTATTTGGCAATTTTTCCCGAAAACCCAACCCATTGTTCCGTCCATCCGAAATTTTTAAGGGGTTTGTATCTATGCCAAACTCCAGGGAAAAGCAAAAAACCATCACCTTCCGATATTTTTTTTCCCCCGTTTCTTTGCTTTCAAAAACACCCTTGCCATTAGTGATTAATACAAAATGAAACTCATTTAGTATTCTTCCTTTTTCCCAAGTAAACATATATCTCCCAGGATGTCCTTTTGACGGGTACACGTCATCCTTTTTTATTTTTGTACTTCCTACATCATTTATGTAGAACCCCCATTTTTTATCATTATCAAAAATCACAAAGTATTTTCGGTAGTTTTTGTTCAATGTCATATCATTTTGTGTAATAAATGTATCCGATAATTAAATAATATTGTATTAATTATGAGCCCACTCTTAAAAGTAGGTTTTTAAAAATTGATTAAATTTACCCATAAACACCGATAAATTGCCCATGTTTGGTTTTTTTCAAGTCTTCGATATTTGGATTTTCCGTTTCGTAATTTACAGTATAGATTAAAAATAGTCGCTTCGACATTATTACGTTTATGTAATTCTTCTATAGGATGTTGCATCATTGTTTTTCTTTTTGTTGAGGAACTTATATTCTTCGTTGTCCATACTGTTAAAAACAGATTCGTCAATGCGTAAAGAAATTTGCTTATGAAACTGGTTATGCCAGCCATTAATGTCGTTATATTGTTTCAGGGGATTTTCTCCTAAAATGGAAGGAATTCCGCTAAATAGGTCTCCCTGAATATTTTTATCTGATTTTTTAAACATTATATATATTACTATCGTTTACGAGTTAAAGATAATGAAAAAATCACATGTAACCTATTGATTAATATATTAATATCACATATTTTTATATTCAATATTTTAACAAAAAATTATATATTTGCCTATCCGACTTTTCGGAGTGGACTCGACTTTTATGCTTAATGTATCCCGGCTAAATTAGCAACTCCAGATAACAATCAAGCCGGGTAAACTGATTTCAACAGCTAAGCGGCCAAAACTGTGACGTATGAGCACGAGTATGAAATTTTAATTTTCATAGCTGTTATAAAATAAAAAAACCGATTCAATAATATTGCATTTATTTTTTAATTAGTGCTATCTTTGATTTTGTCTAAACCTGAAAACAGAATATTCTGTATATAAACTATTTGTAAAAAAATTACTTGTTAAAGATTTACGTATGAAAAGAAGTTTTTTAAAAAAGAAGTTGCTTTTAATAGCTCTATTAGGGATGGGGCTGAATTCGTGTAATAACTATCCTCCTACCGATTTAACCCAAAATAGCATAATTCCTAAGCCGGTTTCAGTAGAAGCTACTGGGCGTACGTTTGAATTATCAGAAGATGCTATTATATTTGTTCAAGAGGGCTCTGAGGAGTTATGGCAACTTGGTGAATATTTGGTTGGAATAATAAATCCTGCTACTGGTTTTAATATATCGCAAAAGTCTTTTTCTGGGGCTCCTTTTGGTCATAATATTTTTTTGACTTTAGTTGATACTATAAGTCCCAATTGTGCAGGGGATGAAGCTTATGAACTTACCATTGATGAAAAATGGATCCAAATATCGGCTTGTCATCCTAGTGGAATTGCTCGTGGAATACAAACTTTGCGTCAATTATTGCCGGCTCGCATTGAGTCTGGTCATAAGCAGGAAGGGCCTTGGTTGCTGGCTACGGGTACTGTGGAGGATTTTCCAATGTATTCATATCGCGGAGCCATGCTGGATGTTGCACGGCACTTTTTTAGCGTGGATGATGTAAAGCGGTTTATCGATTATCTTGCTTTGTATAAGATGAATATTTTACACCTTCATCTAACTGATGATCAGGGATGGAGAGTGGAGATTAAATCCTGGCCTAACTTAACCCTAGAGGGGGCAAGTTCTGGGGTTAATGGTGGCAAGGGAGGATTTTACACCCAAGAGGAGTATCGGGAGATTGTTCAATATGCTCAGGAACGCTACATTACTATTGTGCCGGAAATTGATTTGCCCGGACATACCAACGCTGCTTTGGCCTCATATCCTGAGTTGAATTGTGATGGGAAGGCTTCTGCTGCTTATCATGGTACCAAAGTGGGCTTCAGTTCTTTGTGTACAAAAAAAGAGGTGGTTTTCGATTTTATCGATGATGTGGTACGAGAATTGGCTGAAATGACTCCTGGTCCTTATTTCCATATTGGGGGAGATGAATCGCGTTCAACTTCTCTTGAGGATTATATTCCTTTTGTAAATAGAGTTCAGAATATTGTTTTATCGCATGGTAAACGGGTTATTGGTTGGGATGAAATTTCTGATGCTCATCTTCTGGGAAATGCGGTGGTTCAGTATTGGTCTAATGATAAAAATGCGCTCAAAGGTGTTGCGCAAGGAGCTAAAGTGATTATGTCGCCTGCTAGTAGAGCTTATCTGGATATGAAGTACAATTCTTCAACTACGTTGGGTCTTAATTGGGCTGGTTATATCGAAGTGGATTATGGTTATGATTGGGATTTGGCATCCTTGGTGCCTGGAATTAATAAGGCCCAGATACTTGGGGTGGAAGCACCCCTTTGGACAGAAACGGTGACTAATTTTAAGGAGATTGAATATATGACGATTCCAAGAATGCTTGGGTATGCAGAAATAGGTTGGACGAAACCCTCACAAAGGAGTTGGGACGATTATAAAGTTCGTTTGGGTAAACAAAGCGACCGTTTCGATGTAATGGGAATTAATTATTATTCTTCGGCGCTTGTGCCCTGGAATGTTGGTAGTGAGAAAGCCGAGGAGATGTCTGATGGCAAAAAATAAAATTCGTTAATAAAGAACTTGGGCAATATGTTTTTGAGATAATCTTGTTAGAGTTAACATTATTTAGTAATATCGGCTTTTGCCGGGCAACAGTTTAATACCTTAAATTCGCATGGGTTTTCGTAACGAAAAGTCTAAATGGCTGTTAGTGTTGATGTAGCGCATCAAAAAGCAACGTAAACATAGCCGAGTTATGGCGAGTAGGTTTTTGATAGCATTCTAAACAATGATGGGTAGTTAGGCTTTGTAGTAGAAATACTCTTGCGGATTTAAGGTAATAATTAATGTTGAAGGTACTATCATAAACCGGGAAAGGCTAATTGAGGCAATGCCTGGAAAATATCCATCAACTTTTTTTTAGTTCTGTACAAGTAACAGATAAGAATGTATAGATCAACATATGAATAAGTCGTAAATAATTTTCTGTATCTCATGTGTTTACAAATCGTGCTATAAATTCCTGCATTATTTATTATGTAATCTGCAAAATTTATTTTGCCAAAAGCCTTGATATTTTCTTTATAATATGTAATTTTCATCAGCGTTGATGTTTATTTACCTAAAAGGGTGAAAACATTTTAATCGACAAAGTCCTGTAACCATTATTTTTACAGGGCGTGTCGATTTTTTTGATTTTATCGCTGCGGATTTAAAGTGTAGTATTATTTATTCTGTTAATTGCAATAAAAATTATTATAAATGCAAATAGATAAAAAAAAAGAATATAATGTAAACGGTTATGTGTACAAAAACTTTACACAATTAAATAGGGAAGAAATCATACAAGTTTGGAATTGGAGAAATTCTCCTGAAATTAGACGATATTTTTATAATACAGACGAAATTCCATTGCAATCTCATTTCAAATTTATTTATACCTTGGGAAGGCGCAATGATGTATGTTATTGGTTAGTTATTGAAAACGATAATCCTATTGGTGTAATGGATCTTACTGACATCAAAATTCATGAAGAAAGAGCGGAGATGGGATATTACATTATACCGGATATGTTGGAAAATGGAATTGGTTTAAATTTTGTTTATACTAATTTAATTTTTGCTTTTGAAAAAATTGGCTGCAAAACAATATTAGGTGGAGTTCATAAAGATAATCGTAATGCCAGGCTTCTTGATGAATATTTAGGGTTTACTTTAAATGAGAATAAAGAAAGTATGGGTTATAATATTTCTCCTTTTATGCCGTTGAAAATAGAAAGAGATGATTTTCTTAAGTATTCAACAAAAAAAAATGACATAATAGCATTTGTTAATTACTTAAAAAAAGAATAATTAAGAATAAACGTTGATGTATATCTATATTGTTAAATAAACAAAACGTATATAAGAAATTATATATAAATCAAAACTATGGAATTAGAAAATTTTATTAAAAATTTTGCGAATCAGTTTGATGATACTGATGAATCCGAGATAAAAGCTAATACAGAATATCACGAATTAGAAGAATGGAGTTCGCTTACTGCTATGTGCGTAATTGCTTTAGTAAAGACTCAGTATGGGAAAACCGTTACCGGTAGAGAAATTAAAAATTGTAAAACGGTTATGGATTTATTTGAAATAGTTGCATCTAAATAATCTATGGAAAATTTCAATCCTTTTTCTTTAAAAGAGAAAAATATATTAATAACAGGCGCTTCTGATGGTATTGGTAAAGCTATGGCTATATCATGTTCAAAAATGGGTGCTACTATTATTCTTACAGCAAGAAATAAAAAGCGTTTGGAGGAGACTCGTTCCATGTTAAAAGGCGTTGGACATCAGATGTTTATTGCAGATTTGACCTCTCAGGAAGATATAGATAATCTTGTAGATCAACTTCCACCGTTAGATGGGATAGTACATAATGCAGGTGTAGGTAGTAGAGTCTTATGTAAATTAATTACAAATAAAGATTTAGATTACGTATTTAATCCAAACGTAAAAGCTCCAATACTTTTACAAAAGGCTATTCTTGATAAGAAAAAAATAAACAAAGGAGCCTCTATAGTTTTTCTTGCATCAAGAGCTGCTAAATCTCCAGGTTTTGGTAATGCTATATATAGCGCGTCAAAAGGTGCTATTATATCGTATGCTAATTGTTTAGGATTAGAATTAGCGCCACGGAAAATCAGGGTAAATTGTATCTGTCCGGCAATGGTTTGGACTAAATTAATTATTCAGGAAGGTATTGAAAAAGAAGATTTAGAAGAAGCACAGGAGAAATATCCATTAAAAAGATATGGTAATCCTGAAGATATTGCTAATCTGGCAATATATTTATTGTCAGGTGCAAGTAGCTGGATGACGGGAAGCTGTATTGACATAACCGGGGGGGCGAAGGAACTTTAAAAGAAATAGAATGGACGCCTACATTAAAGGAATATCTTATTATTTGCCGGAAAAAATTGTTACGAATGAAGAATTAGTAAAAAAATTTCCGGAATGGAGTGTTGAAAAAGTTGCTGCTAAAGTTGGTGTGAAATCAAGGCATATTGCCGGTCAAAACGAAACTGCAGGAGATATGGCTGAGAAGGCTGCAAGACTGCTTTTTCAGGAATATAATTTAAAACCAACTAATATTGATTTTGTTTTACTTTGTACACAAAGTCCGGATTATCATTTACCATCTACTGCTTGTATTTTGCAAAACAGATTAAGCATACCTACTACAGCAGGAGCTTTGGATTATGATTTGGGCTGTTCCGGATGCGTTTATGGGTTAGCATTGGCAAAAGGTTTAATTTTTTCAGGTATAGCAAAAAATGTACTTTTATTAACTGCAGAAACTTATAGTAAATATATTCATCCCAAAGATAAGGGTAATAAATCTATTTTTGGAGATGGTGCAGCAGCTTGTTTGGTTTCAACAGAGGGGATAGCAAAAATAGGAGAGTTTGTTTTGGGGACAGATGGTAGTGGTGCAGAAAATCTGATAGTTAAAACAGGTTGTTCGAGGCGTTATAATAAAGCTAATGATTTTCATAAGGACGAAGAAGGTCACATTATGGCTTCTGACTATCTTTATATGGATGGAAGTGCTATTTTTAATTTTACACTTGAAGTCGTTCCTGATCTGGTTAAAAAAATAATGAATAAGAATAATATTACTTCAGAATTAATAGATTATTACATTTTTCATCAGGCTAATAAATTTATGTTGAATACAATTCGTAAAATATGTGCCTTGCCTAAAGATAAATTTTATATAAATCTTGAAGATACAGGGAATACTGTATCTTCAACTGTATTTATCGGCATAAAGGATTGTCTTACGAAAGGGATAATTAAATCTGATAATACTGTAATGATTACAGCATTCGGTGTTGGCTTAAGTTGGGGTGGAACAATATTACAGTTCTGATTTATGCAAGTATATACCATTATTAACAGTATTTTTAAATCCAAGACTTATATCCTTACTGAACAAGGAAGATCTGAAGCATGGATAATTGATTGTGGAGACATAATACCTATTATAGATTATATAGAGACGAATAAATTTTTATTGAAAGGAGTTTTTATTACTCATTCTCACTTTGACCATATTTATGGACTTAATGAGATTGTAGAAAGATATCCGAATATACACGTATATATTTCCAATAGAGGGGAAGAAGGATTATATAGCCAAAAATATAATTTGTCTGAATTTAATGAGACCCCATGGATATATCGTTACAGGAATGTTAAAATAGTAAATGAGCTATCAGAGATGTCCATTTTAAATAGGCCGGTTAAAATATATTCAACGCCTGGTCATGATGTAAGTTGTTTGTCTTTTAAAATTGACGAATATTTTTTTACAGGTGATTCTTATATTCCTGGCATTAAAACATTTACAGGATGGCCTTTAAGTAATAAAGAAGAAGCATTAAATTCAAAAGAAAAAATAGTTGGAATTGCTAATAAGGGAAAATTAATAATAAAAGCCGGGCATTAATTAATCTCCTTAAATTTGCAAGTAAAAAATTTGTATTAAAAATTGAAAAATATAATTTTTAATACAATAACTTATTTGGTTATATCCTTTTTATTTTTATTGTATAATGTTAAAAAAAGAAATGGCATTTTTGCCGAAATTAAATACGATTTTTTGCATGAATAAGCCTACCATAATATTTCGTGCTGATAGTGGACCTGCTATCGGAATGGGACATTTTATCCGTATGCTATCACTTGCCGAAATGCTTAACGAATATTTCTATTGTGTATATGCAACTCGTAAGCCAACCGAATATCAGATTAACGAGATAAAAAAAATATGTTCTAAGCGGATTGATTTACCCGAAGATGACTCTCATTTTAAAATATTTCTGGGTCATCTTAAAGGAGATGAAATAGTCGTCCTCGACAACTACTATTACAGTACTGAATATCAGAGACAAATAAAAGACAAAGGATGTAAACTGGTTTGTATCGATGATTTACACGACAAACACTATATGGCCGATATAGTGATTAATTACGCAATTACTGATAAAAAATTATTTTCAACAGAACTTTACACCAGACTACTTACCGGTTTTTCTTATGCTTTGCTTCGTAAAGAATTTTTGCAGAGCACACCGGACAGAGAAATTCACGAAAAATTTAAACATGCATTTATCTGTATCGGAGGGTCTGACTTTAATAATCTTACATGCAAATTTCTTGACGATTTAATCAAAATAGATCAGATAAAGGAAATAACTATTGTTACAGGGAATGCATATAATTATACACCTTTATTAACCGAAAAAGTGAATGAATATTCCTGTAAAAAAATAATCAGATTGCATCATAATTTAACAGCCCGGGATTTAATAAAAGAAATGGACAGAGCCGATTTTGGCATTGTTCCCGGTAGTACCGTTTTGTTTGAAACAATATCACGAAAGTTACCGGTTATTACTGGTTATTATGTTGATAATCAGAAAGAAAACATATCTAATCTGAAAAATAAATATAAACAGATTTTGGTAATAGGGAATTTAAATAACAAAAATATTTTACCTTCCTATATACAGAAACTTGAAAATAATATTACCGGGGAACAGTGTCCCATTCCGTTAATTTCAGATAAGGTATCAGACAACATTTTAAAAGAGTTTAAAATACTGGGAAACGAATTTTCCATATCAGAGAGAAAAGCCGAAGAAAAAGATATTAAAATATATTTTAAGTGGGCAAATGACAAGGAGGTTCTTAATAACTCCATAAATTCGAATTATATAAGATACAATGAACATATCATCTGGTTTAATAAAAAAATATATGAGAAGAATTCTTTTTTGTATATTTTCGGAAAAGACGGTATTCCTTTAGGACAGGTTCGTTTCGAAAAAGACAAAAAAGACAATTTATTTATTATTAATTATTCTGTAGACAAAAATTATCGTGGGCGGGGATTCGGAAAGGCAATCGTAAAGATGGGTATTGAGCAATTACTTAAAGAGAATGGTTTGTCAGAAAAGTTGAGATTAAAAGCTTTTGTTAAAGAAAAAAATATAGCTTCAATAAAAGTATTTAAAACTCTTAATTTTATATCTGCAGGAATAATAATAATTAATAAATTTAATTATTTTATTTTTGAAAAATAATTAAGAATTCTGATTCGGATTTTGTTTATTTAAAGAGTATCGTCTGTATAAGGCGTTAAAATAATTAGTATAAAGGCTAAATAAAATGAAGTTATTACAGAAATATAATCCGTTTATCATTGCCGAGCTTTCGGCTAATCACGGACATAAACTTGAAATAGCCATTAACACAATAAAGGCAGCAAAACGTGCGGGAGCTGATGGTATAAAATTGCAGACATATACTCCTGACACAATTACGATCGACTGCAACAACGAATGCTTTACTGATATACTTGATGGTACTATCTGGCAAGGTCGCAGCCTTTACGAACTTTATAAAGAAGCTTACACACCATGGGAATGGCACAAAGAACTATTCCATGTTGCCAGGGAAGAAGGGTTAATCTGTTTTTCCACACCTTTTGATAAAACAGCAGTTGATTTTCTGGAACAATTTAATCCTCCTGCATATAAAATTGCCTCATTTGAAATTCAGGATGTCCCGCTTATTGAATATACAGCTTCTAAGGGTCGTCCTATGATTATTTCTACTGGTATCGCTGAATTAAAAGACATTGAACTAGCTGTTAATACTTGCAGAAAAGCAAAAAATAATGATATTGTTTTGCTAAAATGCACGTCTTCTTATCCTGCTCCTATAGAAGATATTAATCTTGCTACTATGAGTGATATGAAAAAACGATTTGGAACAGAAGTTGGTCTTTCCGATCATACTTTGGGAATTGTTGCTCCTGTTGTTGCAGTGACGCTTGGAGCCAGCGTTATCGAAAAGCATTTCATTATGGATAAATCAATTGGAGGCCCTGATGCATCATTTTCGCTTGATGAAAAGGAATTCACAGAAATGGTTAAAGTAATACGACAGGCTAAAAAAGCAATGGGTAAAGTTTCGTACGAACTCACAGAAAAAGTAAAAGCCAATCGTCAGTTTGGACGTTCTCTATTCATAGTAAAAGACATAAAAGCCGGTGAATTATTTACCGAAGATAATATTCGCTCTATACGTCCCGGCTATGGCTTACATCCTAAATATTTAAATGAGGTACTGGGTAAAAAAGCAAACAGGGATTTAAAAAGAGGTGAACCGTTTAAAAAAGAATTTTATATATAGTACTTTATTAAAACCTATGGGATTCCTAAAAAAGACATTTAGCAATAAAATACTACAGTATATTTTTAGCAGATATGCTACATATCTTATACAATTCATAAATTCACTTTTTATAGCTGTATATTTAGGTCCTTTTTATTTAGGAGTATGGGGGTTTTTAAATCTTATTATCCAATATTTTTCTCAGATTAATCTTGGCATTCCGCATGCAGTAAATGCAATTATAGCAATAAACAAGAAGAATGAGGATTATGTAATAAAAACAACAGTAACATCCCTCACCATGATGGGAGTGTTGTCTATAGTTATAATACTTTTCTTTATCGCAAACAGTCTGTTTTTCAATATTGGAGAAAAATATAACTTTTCGGTATATGCACCGGTTATTGCTTTAATAGCAATTCTGAATTATTTCAACAGCATCATCAGTAACGTATTCAGACTTTATGGAAAACTTTTTGAAATTGCATTTAACCAGTCTGTATTTCCCGTGACAATGTTATTGGTTATCTTTTTTTTTAAAGGCGAAAATTTATTATGGGCTCTTGTGACAGCCAATTGCATATCATATTTCATATCTTTCCTTTTATTTATCATCAGATCACCTATAAAATTAAGACCTTTATTTAATTGTAAATTAGCTAAAATCATTCAAAAAAAAGGCTATCATTTATTTGTCTACAATGCGTCTTTTTATCTTATTATCATAACCACCAAGTCCTTTATAAGTAATTATTACAGTGTTTCTGAATTCGGATATTTTACTTTTGCTTTTTCTCTGGCCAATGCTATTTTCCTGCTGTTGCAGTCTTTTGCATTTATAATTTTCCCGAAATTATTAAATCGTCTTGCCAGTGCTACGAATGAACGAATTTCTTATCTCCTAAATGAAGTAAGAGATGCATATATCAGCTCTTCTCATTTGCTGGTGCATTTTGCCATATTGTTTTTCCCTGTTTTCCTGTTATTCTTCCCTAAATATGCCCAGACATCAGGAGTCTTTAAGATGATAGCCCTTACAGTAGTGTTAACAACAAATTCATTTGGTTATTCAGACCTGTTAATTGCTAAGGGGAAAGAGAAACTGTTAAGTCATCTCTCTTTTATTGCTTTGTTTATAAATATATGTTTATCTGTATTTATGTGTAGGATATTGAAAGTCCCCTACTCTTTTGTTATACTTTCTACAATGATCACCTATCTGATTTATGTCTTTTTATTAGGTCTGTGGGGGAGAAAAAGACTGAATCTAAGCACTGGTGTTTTGTCAATATTAAAAGATGTATTTCCACCCGGGATGCTTTTGCCATATTCCCTTAGTCTGGGTTTGATTATTTGTTCTGCAAATGATATCTGGTTTATTCTGCCCTTCTTATTTTTTGTAGTTATGAATTACGGATCCCTTAAAAAAGTGAAACATATAGCGAAGAAAATATTTGAAAATCCTGATCATGTAATTAACATATGAGTAACTCGAAAATACAGAGTAACGGGGGGCTTAGCAAATTAATTCTTTGTTTTATGAGACGTAGTTTTATCCAGGTCGAGTCTGTCAAAAGCATCAATAAAAGAACCTTTAGTACAATTTAGAATTTCAACGTTATTGTCTTTTGCATAATCCAGAACATTAAAATATTCTCTGAAAGATATCATGAATTTATATAACATTTCATGAAGCCTCCTCTTTCCTTTTCCTCCCTGTTTCATGGTTTCCGGCTTGGATTTGCCCTCATCATAAAAATGTTTTTGATTAACAAGAGCATTGTTGTTCTCGTCTACCGAAATTTCTTTTAACCAGGAGTGATCGGCACCCCACAGATATATCTTTTTATATCCCAGCCAAATCATTAGGGATATGCAGGGGATTAATACATTGTGAGGACGTGCCATTCCCAACTTTTGCTTAAAAGACCATTGTCTGAAAACTTTAAATCCTTCAATAGGTGTTTTGTTATAATAATAAACAGAAATATTTTTATTTTCTGCAATAATCTTTTGCCAACGATTGTATTTTCTTGCTGCGAATGGAAAAAAGAAAGTCAGCGGCCATGTTGTTTTTTCATTAATCTGATTAAATAATTCATTACTATGATTCATTGCTATATCATCCAAATCTTCCAGATAGAGTTCTACAGCCGAAGAAATTAGATATTTAGGCTTAATTTTTTCATACAAATCAGAAGTAGGGAAATAATTTACACAGACGACATCTTTTTGTTCTAAAAAATCGGAGTGTTTTGCAATCATTTTATTTAGTGAGGGACCATTTCCCAGAATGACTACCTCTTTTTTACAATGATGCAGGTTTTTAAAATTTGTTATTTTTGATAAAACAATAAATTTGACGATCGTTGCTGTTGTTTTTAGAAGATTATTAAAAAAAGTTTGTATAGATAATAACAGGTTTATCATGTTATATTATTTTTAATTCTGGGTTATTAACGGTGGACAAATATAATAAAAACGACTTATTTACTGTTCTCGTTTTTTGAGGATCTGCATTTTTTATAATCCATCTGCTTTTATTTGTCATTTATCTTTTATTAATAACATACTCCTTTAGCCAGAAATATTTATAATTTTGTCAGGGAAGTAATGCTCATAAAAACAAATAAAAATGGCAAAAGGCGCAACGAATAAAACGTTCTTAAAAGGGTTACAGCTGGTTAAAAAAAGTTTTGTTTTATTATACGAAACAAAAGCAGGGAAGCTTCGGGTGTTGCGTTATATTTTTTCCGGAATAATTTCATTATGTAATTATGTTATTGTGCGTAAGCGTGGAAATATGTTTGTTGAAATGGAAATTTCCAGTATTTGTAATTCACGATGTATATTCTGTTCTTATACTAGTTTTTCAAACAGCAATAAAATAAGAACTCTTATGTCAAAAGACACTTACGAGAAGGTACTTGAGAAATTAAGGCAGGTAAATTATGATATTATCAGTTTCACTCCAACAACAGGTGATACCCTTGTAAATCCTGACTGGGATAAATATATACAGAAAGCTTTTTATCTTGATCCTATAAAAACCATCATTTTTTATACTAACGGGATTTTGATGAACAGCCTGAATATCGAAAAACTGATTCAGTTGATCAGGTCAGACACACAAAGGAAACTTTTTAGTTTACTTTTCTCTCTCGGTGGTTATGACAGGGAAACTTATTTATATATGTTTGGTGTAGATAAATTCGATCTGGTCAGAGAGAACCTCCGATTGTTGCTGGCCCGTCTTCAGGAGGAAAAAATGAGTGTTCTTGTTCAACTCGAATTTAGAATACCTTTTGATTATAAATTGAATCTTCATAATATAAAAAAGGATTTAAATGAGGATAATTATCCTTTTTTGGGAGTTAGAACCCTTCGTGAATTTTCAAAAATCCCAAAAGTTCCAATTGATTCAGGACTCCGTTATGTTATAGATTCTGCTGATAAAAAAAGATTTTGTTCTTATTTATTTAAAACACGTTTTGCAGCGGATGGTGGTGTTTGGGCAGACGGTTGTGTTATCTCTGAATTTCCCGGAGATACATCATTGAAATTAGGGACCGTATACGATGACTGGGATACTTTGGAGCAAAGAAGAAAAAGAATAATAGACGATTGGACTAAAAATGGGATAATCCCTGAACCATGTAAAGAATGTACCATGTATCGTAGTGATAATAAGTCCTTTCCAGAAGTATGTGCAATTTCGGCATGGAAAAAATTATATTCAAAAAGAGCTAATTAGCAAAAAAAAAGTAGTTTAATTCTGCTTAACAGATTTCGAAAATAACCCTTTACTTACCCAGTATCTGAAAAGAATATGCATTTTTGCCTTTTGTAGATTAAATAAGAGGGTGTAGTATAACGACAGCACAATAGTTCCTCCCCATTTTATAATCTCGTTAAAAACTACACGTATTCTTTCTTTTTTGTTCAGATGGGTTCTTATTTTTTCGCTTTGTCCTATTCCTATGGCCTGCTTTTTTATAAAAGAAATTTTTGTTCTTTCTTCAGGAATGTAATGGTGCACAGTTATATTTGGGAAATAACAGATTTTAGACCCCAATTTTTTGATTTTCAGAAACAGATCTTTTTCTTCATTACCTAACATATTCTTTAAGCTGCGACCTAACATTGGATCAAAAAAACCTGCTTTTTCAAAAAGACTTTTTCTAAAAAACATATTTGCCCCAATCGGATATTTGTTTCCTTGAAATTCAATTCTTTGTTCTCCCATGTCAAGTACTGAAACAAGGGGCAGTAAAAAACGACTCATCCATTTCGGACGCTTCTTTTCCCAAAGAGGAAGAATTTTTCCTCCTCCGGCTACTGTGCCAGATGTCCTGAAGTCTTTTTTTAGGTTGTATATATAATCCTGATCAGCAAAAGCATCATCATCAATAAAAGTAATTACATTACCCATTGATTCTTTGATGCCGCGGTTACGTGCATTTGAAAGACCCTGCTTGGTTTCTAAGAAATAGCGGATCTGTAAATTTGGATGCTGCTGTATGCTTTTAAGACACAGTTGCTCAGAGTTATCCGTAGAGCAATTATTAATCAAAATAATTTCATAATCTCCAGGATGACAATCCTGATTAATAAGAGAGTCTATGCAGGAGGCCAGTAGTTTTTCTCTATTATAAGTACAAACAATGACACTGATCATTTCATTAAATTACGGTTAAAGAATTAAACAAAAATAGCAATGATTTAGAAACAAAAAAATCTTAATTTTTATTAATTACCTAAATTCCGCATGGAAGTTTCGTAGTGAGCATTCAAATAACAATAAATCAGGAAGTAAACCGAATGAATCATAGCAAAAGCTATGGTGATTGAGGATTACTTAGAATAACAACTGATTTGAAGTTAATTGAATGCGTAATAGATAATTCCTTGCGGATTTTAGGGATCATATGTTAAGCTATTAAAACAACCATTTTTTCCCCAGATACCCGGGATGATATATTTCTGAGTTTTTATCCTTATTTATTTTCAGGCTTTTTTGAAAAAATCGCATGAATTTTTTTTATGTCAAATTTTGAATTGCGGTTGTAATAGAAGATTCCGTTACGTTCCTGTTCTACATCGGTAAATTGTGTATAGCAGTATCCCCAGACGTTGTTTCTGCTAAGAATTGCGTCCACCAGTCCGTCAAGTCGGGTATAAAATTCGTTCATAGTTTTTGGAGAGTTGCCGTACCCCCATCCTTTGTCTTTTTTATTTTCAAGACTCCACTTTATTCCTCCGAATTCGTCAATCAGATATGGTTGCCCTGAATATTTTGTAAAAGGATTCTTTGAATAATTGGTAAATACCTTTCCGTCAGAATCAGGAGAAAGGATTTGAGAGAGCTTTTCCGGATCCTGAGCATAATTATGTATTGTCCATATGTCTGTTAATACATGAGTATCACCGCTGGCATCATTTACCGGACGTGTCGGGTCAAGCGATTTTGTTAAATTGTATATATCTTTGACAAAACGGGGATACTCATTTTCTGAAGGATGCCATGTTTCATTGAATGGTGTCCATGTAACAATTGACGGATGATTTCTTTCCCGAACGACATTTTCCCGCCATTCAGAAATGAAATTACGTGCCGCCTCATTGCTGTTAACATCCAGACCCCAGCTTGAGGACTCTGCCCATGTGAGAAAGCCAAGTTTATCAGCCCAGTAATGGAATCGCTCCTCAAAGACTTTCTGGTGTAAGCGTGCTCCGTTGAAACCTGCCTGCATCATTAGTTCTATATCTTTTTTCAGAGCTTTATCGCTGGGGGCTGTCCAAATTCCGTCAGGATAATAGCCCTGCGCCAGAACTAACCGCTGGTAATAAGGAACATTATTCAAGAAAATTCTATTTCCTTTAATACTGATTTTACGCATTCCAATATATGATTTCACCTTATCTATTACCTGTTTTTTTGAGTTAGTAACTGTAAGTTGTATGTCATACAAGAAAGGATCTTCTGGAGACCATGTTCTAAGTTTTTTTAAGGGAAGTATACACACGGCACTATTACTTGCCTTTACCGTTTTTTCTGAAACTGTTTTTCCCTCTTCTTTTAATGTTATTTTTAATTGGTTATCAATGTCTTCGCCAAAAAATACCGGCATAATGACAAGTTGTTTTTGATCAATATCCGGAATCATATGTATTTGTTTCAATCCGAAAGGTGAAATTGCTTCCATCCATACGGTTTGCCAGATTCCTGTCGTCCGTGTATAGGAACATCCACCGGAATAGAAGTTACTACATTGTTTGCCTCCACCCTGCATATTGGAACGAAGGTTGTCAGAAACGTGAACCACCAGATTAGCGTTTTTCCCTGGTGTCGTAAGATTGGTGATATCCAATTCAAAAGGAGAAGTTCCTCCGTAATGACGACCGGCAAATTTTCCGTTAATGAAAATTTCAGCTTCATAATATACAGCTCCAAAGTGAAGAAGTACTTTTTTCCCTGTCCATGTTGTCGGTACCATAACTTTTTTCTGATACCACATATAATTTATGAAATCTTTATGCTCTACTCCTGACAAGCTACTTTCCGGACAGAAAGGGACTATGATTTTTTGATCAAAGCCATTACTTTTCTCAAGACCTCTGTTTTTACCTGAATTACCAAAATCGAAACAATAAGTCCATGAACCATTTAGATTTATCCAGTCTATTCTTTCAAACTGAGGTCTGGGATATTCAGAACGTGGTATTTGTTGTGCAGGAACCTGAAAGACTAAAAACAAAAAAAATAAAAGGAATGAAATTTTTTTCATCGTGTGGAATTTTAATTTTTATTCTGTTCAAAAAAATGATGAAAGAAAACTGTCTGAAAAGCTATGGAATTTTTCCAGTATGCCCATGTGTGTCCTCCGGGACGAACTGTAAAATCATGCGAAATATTTCTCTCTAAAAGTTTTTTGTGCAGATTGCAGTTTACTTTATAGAATTGATCGTTGATGCCACAATCAAAGGTAATCTGTAATGAACCGGGAGTTAGCATGTAAACCAGATTTATTACGCTGTTTTTTTCCCAGTTTTCCGGATGTTTTGCATAAGTTCCCAGTTTTTTTGAAATATCCCAACTTTTAGGGAAAGGACGAAGATCCAATCCTCCGCTCATACTTCCTGCAGCACCAAATATATCCTGATGTCGAAATGCCAGATACAAGGCACCGTGCCCACCCATACTTAAACCGGTAATCGCCCGTCCATTGCGGGAGGCGATTGTGCTAAAATGACTGTCGATCCATTGGGGTAATTCTTTTGATGTATACGTTTCGTAACGGAAGGAACTATCTATAGGGCTGTCCATATACCAGCTGGAGAAGTTTCCATCGGGACAGACAATTAAAAATCCGTACATATCTGCGTATTTTTTTATTTCAGGAACTTTTTTTATCCAGTCGTTATCGTTACCGCTGTATCCGTGCAGCAAATAAAGAACGGGGAATTTATTTTGAACAGAATAATTGTCAGGGGTAATAATTACTACTGGAATTTCTTTATTCATACACTTACTGTAAGTTTTTAATGACTGTACATGAGCAGCCATAATTTCTGTAATCCCTATGAAAAGGGTAAATAAAAAACAAAAAAAGTATTTCTTCATGGGTTAAAATTTATAAAGAACGCAAATTAATAAAAATTTATGAAATATACGATCGCAGAAATATTCGTTGTGTTTGTAATATTTTTTTGTTTGAAACAAATATATATATATATATAGTAGGTTCTTGGCTTCAGGGGAATAAATAATCGTTAGAAAATCACTGAATTATTTTAAAAAATTGTTATCTTGAGAGTTTGTAAAATAACCAAATTTATAGATAGATGAAAGAAATTAATAGTCGAAGAGATTTTTTTAAAAAGACATTGGCCGTTACTGCAGGAATTACCATTGTACCACGGTTCGTTTTAGGAGGACCGGGCTATACGGCTCCCAGTGATCAATTGACTCGTGCGATAATTGGGGTTGGTGGTATGGGAAAAGGACATATCGGTTATACTGATGCACGATTACTAGCTGTTTGTGATGTAGATCAAAATCATTTAAAAGAAGCCCTTAATATAGCCGGATCCGGAGTTAAGGGATATTCCGATTTTAGGGATGTACTTGACCGTCCTGATATTGATATTATCCATATAGCGACACCTCCTCACTGGCACGGAATTATGTCAGCTATGGCAGCTCGTGCCGGCAAGGATGTATGGTGTGAGAAGCCAATGACGCGAACTATAGGAGAAGGAAAGAAAGTCAAAGAGGCTATACATGCAACGGGACGAATGTTTCGTCTTAATACCTGGTTTCGGTTCAAAGATATATTTTATGGTATGGGAACCACGGTTAAACCTTTAAAGAAGGTAGTTGAAAACGGTCTTCTTGGATGGCCTTTAACAATTACCATTAGTGGTGTAACTGGGTTTAACTGGAAATTTTATTGGGTAGGGAAGACAAATCTTCAACCACAGCCTGTTCCCGAAGTTCTGGATTATAACATGTGGCTGGGTCCGGCACCTTTAAAACCGTACAACCAGCACCGTGTTCACCAGACATTCAGAGGATATTGGGACTATGATAGTGGAGGTCTTGGAGATATGGGACAACATTATATTGATCCGGCACAGTATGTTCTGAACAAGGACGACGAAAGCCCTGTAAAAGTTGAGGTCGATGCACCGCAACAGGATTCAGATGCAGTAGGAACATGGAGAAGAATTACCTATACATATAAAGATGGTTGCCGTATTATACTGGACGGTGAAAACAGGGATAAGGATGCGGCTTACATAGAAGGACCAAAAGGGAAAATATATAAAGGATTTCGTTCAACAATACCTCATCTAAAAGAGAAATTGGATCTTCTTCCGGATCCCGCACCACAAATAATAGATTTTAGGGAGAGTGTGCTTACACGAAAAAAGTTTGCATTGAACGAAGATAATGGATATCGTTCTTGTACAATCGTTAATATGGGAGCCATTGCGGTACGTTTGGGACGTAATCTTGAATTTGATTCCGAAAAACAGGAATTTATTAATGATGATGAGGCCAATAGATTAATTAATCAACCCATGCGCGGAGAATGGAAGATGGATTGAACAGAAAAAGAATGGAAGAGTCTTTATATAAACAGAAAAAGAATAAAAAAATGATACGGGGAATAAAAATATTAATGGCTGCATTGTTAATGGTATGGATAAGCGTACCGACTATGGGTCAGGACAGAAGAACTGAGGAAACGAAGGTGGCTGATATTCTGGCGCAATTTCCGGCGGAGAGTATACAACAGACAGATAAACTGATGGGAGAGATAACAGGAATGGGCGAAAAAGGAATTTTGCGTTTTTGCCGGTTAATTGTTTCTCCGGGAACAGGAAATGATGTACAGGCAAGATATGCTTTAGGCAGCCTGGCAAGATATGCCGGAGCTCCAGGTCATGAAGGAATCAAAGAAGAAGTGGAGAATTCTTTTTTGAAGGCTTTGGAATTCTCTTCAGACATAGAGATAAAAGCTTTTTTTATAAGAAAACTAGCAGTATTTGGAGGCGACGCAACAGTATCGGCAATGAAAAAATATTTGGAGAATAAAGATTTGTACTCACCAGCGTTGTTTGCATTGACCTTTGCCGGAACTGAAAAAGCGAAATCAATAATTTTGAATTCTTTGCCCGGTAAACCGGTGGATCAACAGGTGGAAATGATAAAGGATCTTGGAAAACTTGAATATCGACCGGCTGAATCAGTTTTGATTTCTATGGGAAAAGACCCGAAGACACAAGAAAATGTCAGAAAGCAAATCTATTCTTCACTGGCGAAACTTGGAACTAATAAATCAGAAGCGACATTGGAAGCTGCGGCAAAAAAAGCCAGATATTCTTCTGATAAAACAGAAGCTATGAATGCTTATCTTGGATATGCACGTAAAATTGGAGAAAATGGAGATAAAAAGCTAAGTAAATCAATATGCAAAAATGTTCTAAAGAAGTGTAATAATTCTGACCAGTTGGTATACCGTTCAACAGCATTGGAGATATATAGTCAGATGGAAAAAGGAGAGAGTATAAAATTACTGGTGAAAGAATTTACAGGCAGTGAGGATAAGGCATATCGTAATGCGGTTTTACGTGTTTCAGGTGAGAATATGACAGATGAAAGTAAAGAGTTCTGGTGTGGAATCTTTCGGAAAGCGTCAGCAGAGAGACAGTTGGAATTACTTGATTTTTTATCATTTTATCCTGGAGAGGATATTGTCAAAAAAGTGATAGAACCCGGGTTGTCTTCAGCAGACGAAAACGTAAGGGCAGAGGCTGTAAGAGTTCTGGCTTTTCATGAAAAGGAGAAAGCAGTATCAGAATTGATACAACAGTTAAAAAAAGATGGTGGGAAAAAAGAGTATGAAGCTTTGGAGAAAGCATTAATGAATGTGTGCAGTGAAAAAGACGGGAAAATACTGTCCGGGTCATTGAACTCGATGAATGAGAATGGTAAGGTTTTGATTGTGAAAGTTTTGTGTGAGAAACGTTGTTTGAAACAGGGCGATGTTGTTTTTGATTATTGCAGCTCATCTGTGGCAAAACTCCGGGATGAATCATATTCAGGGCTAAGTAGGATCGTAACTTCACAGGATCTTGAAAAATTGATAGTATTATTGGAAAAAACTCAAGATGAAAAAGAAATAGAATTAGTTGAAAAAGCAATTATATCTATTTATACGAATGAAACTCCTCCTTCTGCCGATTCTTTTTTGAAGGCAATGAATGGCAGTAATTCTAAAGAAAAATATATACCAGTCCTTCCCTACCTTAATGATAAGAATACGATTAGTCAGGTATCGCATCTTTTTAAAGAAGGAAATTCTAAAGAAAAAGCTGCGGCTTTTAAGGCACTGATAAAATGGAGAGATACATCAGTTCTTCCTATATTGTATGATATCTTTTCGGATAAAGATTTGAAAAATTTTCATAAAGATGCCTTTAATGCGTTCATAAGGGAGTCGGGATCCGGTAATATATCTGATGATGAGCAATTGTTATGGCTAAAGAAAATTATGACGGAGTGCAAAAGCATTGGAGAAAAGAAAGAAGTAATCAAGGCAGCGGGAGAAGCTAAAACTTTCCTTTCTTTGTTGTTTGTTTCCTCCTTTTTTGAAGACGATGAGCTAGAGAGTACAGTAGCCGGTTCGGTAATGAATATAGTGCTCCCCTCTGTCGGAAAAAATAATGGGATGACTGGTAAAATAGCAAGGAAGGCTTTGATAAAATCTAAAAAGTTTGTAGATTCTTATGCCCAGATAGATATACAGGAGTATCTGGATAAGATGAGTGAAGAAGAAGGATTTGTCGCCATTTTTAACGGGAAAAATCTTGATGGATGGCAGGGATTGGTGAAGAATCCTGTTGAAAGGGCAAAGAAGACTAAGAAAGAACTTGCTGAAGAACAGTTAAAGGCAGATGAACTAGTGTCAGAAAACTGGTCTGTTAAAGATGGAAGTATCCTATTTAACGGAAATGGAAATAACTTGTGTACGAAAAAGATGTATGGTGATTTTGAGATGATTGTAGACTGGAAGATCACGAAAAAAGGAGATAGCGGAATTTATTTAAGAGGAACTCCTCAGGTACAAATATGGGATACGTCACGTGTAGAAGTTGGTGCACAGGTAGGATCGGGAGGATTATACAACAATAAGATTAATAGAAGTACTCCTCTTATGGTAGCTGATAATCCTATAAATGAATGGAATACTTTCAGAATTAGAATGAAGGGAGACAAAGTGACTGTATATCTGAATGGAATTTTAGTAGTAGATAATGTAACTATGGAAAATTATTGGGATAGAAGTATTCCTATTTTTCCGAAGGGACCAATCGAATTACAATCACACGGAACGAATCTTCTTTTCAGAAATATTTATGTTAAGGAGCTTTCTGAAGAGACAAGTTTGAGTGAAAAAGAAAAAGCCGAAGGTTTTGTTTCCCTGTTTAACGGAAAAAATCTTGACGGATGGGTAGGAAATAAGATAGATTATTTTGCAGAGAACGGTATGCTGAGGATTAAGCCTAAAGAAGGTAATCATGGAAATTTATATACAGAAAAAGAATATTCTAATTTTGATTTTCGTTTTGATTTTCAACTAACGAAAGGAGCTAATAATGGTGTGGGTATTCATGCTCCACTAGAAGGTGATGCAGCCTATGTTGGCAAGGAGATACAAATACTTGATAACAAGTCGCCTACATATGCTAATTTGAAAGAATATCAATATCATGGTTCTGTTTACGGAGTTATTCCCTCAAAACGCGGATATCTGAAACCGGTGGGAGAATGGAATAGTGAGGAAATCCATGTAAAAGGGGATCAGTTTAAGATAGTTCTGAACGGAGAAATCATTTTGGACGGAAATGTTAAAGAAGCATCTAAAAACGGGACTCTGGATCACAAGGATCATCCCGGTTTGAATAGACATAATGGGCATATCGGATTTTTAGGTCACGGATCTGAATTAAAGTTTAAAAATATACGTATTAAGGAACTATAAAGTTTAGCTCGTTAGATATTATTATTTTATTACACAAAAAAAATAAACGTATGAGAAAAGTAAATTATTTATTACTGTTTGTGTTTGTTTTTACGGTCTTTTCCTGTCAAAGCGAAAAGAAAGAAAAGAACACCTTGACCAAGAAAGAAATTAGCGAAGGCTGGGAGCTTCTTTTTAACGGAAAAGATTTGAACACATGGAAAATGTTTAACGGTGGCGATGTTACCGGGTGGAAAATTATCGACGGAGATTTATATAATTCCGGTATTGGTTCCGATCATGGAGGCGATATCGTTACAAAGAAGATATTTAAAAATTTTGAATTGTCTCTGGAATGGAAAATTGATGCACAGAGTAATTCCGGAATATTTTATCATGTGAAAGAAGGCGTTGTGAATAATATATATCTTTCCGGTCCTGAGTATCAATTGATTGATGAAGATTGGAAAGACCCGATAAATGCAGATCAGCATACCGCAGCGAATTACGCCATGCAAGCTACAGTAGGTGCGAAGACCTTACCGGCAGGACAATGGAATATAACAAAGATAGTAGTAAAAAATCCACATGTGGAACATTGGCTGAACGGGAAAAAAGTTGTGGAATACGATTTATGGACAGATAAGTGGAACGCTCAAAAAATGGCTGGAAAATGGAAGGATGCTCCATATTATGGAATAGAGAAGGAAGGACATATAGGACTTCAGGATCATGGAGGACTTACGGTTTTTAGAAATATTAAGATTCGTGAACTGAAATAATATCTTGTATTCTTTTCAAATAAATAAGGACGACTATTTATAATCGTCCTTATTTATTTGATCTTTAAAAATAGATTTTACAAAAAAAATTATAGGATTGCTATCTTATTTGAGTTATCGGGTTTTTTTGAAAAAATAATTTATTTTTAGATTAGTTAAGTTTTAAAAGGAGTTTGTAAGCGAAAACGAGTCAGCAGCTTTCTATTTTGCTAATATTGATTTTTATAATAATTTTAATTTTTTTAAAACCTACTTTTTAGAGTAATCTCAATTATTAAAATTAAATAAAATTAAACATGGAAAAGAGAATGTCTAAGAAAATAATTTTTTTATCTGTTTTTTTTATTTTTCTGATATTAAAAGCAATATCGCAGACACAGGTAGTACCTGTAGCACCATCCATAGATGAACTTAACGCTCCATTTAGCAACAATGACATAAAGATATTTAAAATACCATACAAAATTTATTGTCCCGAAACGTGGTTTCATTATATCGGAGGAAATGTAGCCAAATCCGGAATCACAGCTGATTTGGAAGCCATTTCCGATGCAGGTTTTTCAGGTATTCAGCTTTTCCATGGACAATTTGGTGGTTCATGGCCAGGTGTAACGCCGCAGATTTCCTGCTTAAGTGATTCCTGGGATGACGCTGTACGTCATACAGCCAAAGAATGTCATCGTCTGGGATTGCGTTTCTCCATGCAAAATTGTCCGGGGTGGGCTATGTCCGGAGGACCCTGGATAAAACCTTCCAACGCAATGCGTAATTTAGTTTGGAGTAGGACGGATATTGAGGGAAGTCAAATTGATAAAATCTTACCAGTTCCACAACCAAGTGCTGAAGAATGGCGGGATTATAAAGATATTGCAGTGCTTGCATTTCCAACACCAAAAGATGATACTGGTAAATTACTTGTACCAAGGTCTGTAAAAAGTGACACCATATTTCCATGGGAAAAAATCTTGTCAGGTGAAAAATATAAAAAAGCTTTTAAACTGAACCCTTCATCAGAAAAAGATCCACATTGGGTAGAAGTAAATTTTTCTGACCCTGTCGTTATACGCACTATTGAATTTTCTGATGTGCAGCGTTTTAATCATAAATGGTGTTATGTTCCGGGAGTACATGTTAAGGTATTTGCTATTTTATCCAACGGAACACTTCGCCAAATATTAAATACTCCAATACCTCAGGCTGCATGGCAGTCCGATAGTCCTATCACATTAGCCTGTGATGAAACTGATGGTGTAAAAGCCTATCGTATAGAGATAGTTAATCAACATAATATGGATATACGTTCTCTACGTTTGTTTTCTGCGGCCAGAAAAAATAATTGGGAATCTGAAGCTGCATGGACATTAAGGAGTATTGTTCGTAGTAGTGAACATCCTAAACAATCACCTGAATCATTTATTCAGGAGAAAGATATTATTGATATTTCAAAATTTATGAACAAATCGGGGAATCTTACATGGAATATGCCAGAAGGGAAATGGACAATTCTCCGTATTGGTCATGTTAACACAGGACAAAAAAATGGTCCGGCACCACCTGAAGGAACAGGCTGGGAATGTGATAAACTTTCAGAGTCAGGATCAAAGGCTCAATTTGCCGGATATATCGGACGTTTAAATAATGGCCCGTTAAAAGGAGGTTTACTGAATGGAATGTTGATGGATAGCTGGGAGTGCCATACTCAGACATGGACTTCTAAAATGGAATCTGAATTTGCTGAAAACACCGGTTATAAGTTGCGTAAATGGTTGCCGGCTGTATTTGGATATGTTGTTGACGATCAAGAAACTACAAGCCGTTTTCTGCGTGATTGGCGAGGTGTTATAAATGATTTACTGGTATCCAGATTTTATGGATGTATGGCAGACTTAGCTAAAGAAAATGGTCTGAATATAACTTATGAAACAGCTGCAGGAGATGTTTTTCCTGCTGATATCATGGAATATTACAAATATGCTGATGTTCCTATGTGCGAGTTCTGGCAGCCATATTCCAACTCTTATGTAGGTTCTATTAATTTTAAGCCGATTAAACCTACTGCTTCTGCATCACATTTATACGGAAAGCCTCGTGTATCAGCTGAAGCTTTCACTTCGTTTAACCTTACCTGGGATGAGCATCTTAGTATGCTAAAAGAAGTGGCGAATTTAAATTTTATTGAGGGTGTTACACATTTGGTATTTCATACTTATACACATAATCCCCGTATCGACTGGCTGCCTCCCGGCACTTCTTTTGGATCGGGAAGTATAGGAACACCATTTCTGCGCGGACAAACATGGTGGAAATATATGCCAGAATTTACTTCTTATCTGTCACGTCTGAATTATCTTTTTGAACGAGGGAAACCTGTCTCTGACGTTCTTTGGTATCTTGGTGATGAAATAAATCATAAGCCTGATCAAAAAGCACCATTTCCTAAAGGGTTTAAATACGATTACTGTAACCCGGATGTTTTATTGAATCGTCTGTCTGTTCATAATGGGAAAATAGTAACGCCGGAAGGTATATCATACAATTTGATGTGGTTGCCCGACAATGAGCGAATGTTACCGGAAACGCTTGAAAAATTTTTATTGCTTGTACGTGAAGGAGCTGTAATAGTTGGTAATGCACCCAAAGGATTAGCTACGCTGAAAGGAGGAGATAAGTCACAGAAGCGTTTTTACTCAGCTGTAAAAGAACTTTGGGGAAACAGTAATGAAAATATAAGGGTAATAGGTAAAGGGAAGGTTTTGTCAGGGATTACTATAGGAGAAGCTTTAACTGAGCTTAATATTACTCCTGATGTAATTGGGAATGATGCTTTATGGTTACATCGTCAGACGGAAGGAGCCGACTGGTATTACGTTTGTTCACCTTATGGCAGTGGATTTCAGGGAGCTCTTAGCTTTAAAAATAATGATAATCCTGAAATATGGAATCCTGTAACCGGAGGAATAGAACCGGCAACAATCGTTGATAAGGGATGTAATCGTACTACTCTTCATCTCAATCTGCCAAGGTCCGGATCCTGTTTTGTTGTTTTTAGAAAAGGAGAAGACACAAATTCTGTTATGTCTTCTGCATCGGCTAAAATTTTATTAAAAAAACAAATACTTTCTTCACCATGGACTCTTTCATTTCCTAAAGGTTGGGGAGCACCTGATTTATTGAAAATTGCCAGACTAAAAGCATGGAAAGACCTTGATATATTACCAGAAGCGAAAGCTTTTTCAGGAACAGTTACATACTCAACATCTTTTGATGTGGATAAATTAAAAGAGAACACTATTTGTTCACTCGATTTAGGTCATGTGGAAATGATAGCGGAAATATCTCTTAACGGTAAAAAGCTTCGTACTTTATGGACACCACCATATTGTCTTGATATTACCGATGCTGTTAAGTCAGGCAGGAACGAATTACAGGTAAAAGTTACGAGTACATGGTTTAACCGATTGGTTTATGATGCGAATCAGCCGGAAGCAAATCGTAAGACATGGGTAATTAGTAATCCTAAAAAAGAAGAACCTTTAAGGGAAAGCGGATTACTTGGACCTGTACTTATTAAATATTCAACTATAGCAAGTTCTTTAAAAACATTGATAATCAAATAAAAAAATAACTCCTCAGGTTCATTTTTTAAATAATGGGAAAATGTACCTGAGGAAATTGAATAATAGTAATTTAGATGCTTTTTAAGAGACGATTATTTATTTGTTTTCAGGTTCCCGCTGACAAGAAAAACAGCAGGTTTTCCTGAGCATGGATTATTTTGAACCACTACCCTTGTTTTATAGACTTCTTCTATCTTTTGATGAATAATCACTTCCTCTGTAGAACCCTGTGAATGGATTTTACCTTCATTAAGCAGTATTAGCCGGTCGCAATATTCTGATGCTGCATTTAAGTCGTGTATAATCATTAACACAGTTAGATTGAAATCCTTATTTAGCTGACGGATCAGATCAAGAATACTTACCTGATGTGCAATGTCCAGATGAGAGGTTGGTTCGTCCAGCAACAATAAGTCGGGTTGTTGTGTCAGCGCTCTGGCGATTGCTGCTCTTTGTTGCTCTCCTCCGCTTAGTTCCGATATTAATTTGTGACGATGTTGAAAAACATCCGTTTTTTTCATATACCGGTAGGCTAGCGTTTTATCCTCTTCGTTTTCAAAAAACTGAAATCGGTGGAAATACGGGTATCTTCCCATCATGACATAATCTTCTACCGGGATATCATCGTTGTCTGCTGATTGAGAAACTATGGCTATATGTTGAGCCCGCTGTTTTAAGGAAAAAGAACTCATATTTTTCCCGTTCAGAGAAATATTTCCTTTTAGAATTGGCAGTATTCCCATAATACCTCTGAACAGAGTCGTTTTACCCGATCCGTTTGGTCCGATAATACCGGTAAAAATTCCTTTAGGCAGGTAAAAATTAATCCCTTCTAATTTAAAAGAAGAATAACCGCAGGAAAAATTTTCTATTTTCAGAAGGGGTTCTGTCATTTCTTTTTCTTTTTACTGTTCATCATTATAATAAAAATAGTTCCTCCTATGATCCCTGTTATGACACCAATCGGAAGTTCATTAGGGGAAATAATAGTTCTCGCCACAAGATCGGACAATACAAGAAATGATCCTCCCAAAAGAAAAGAACTAATTAGAAGTATACGATAATCTGACCCTACAATCTGTCTAAGTATATGTGGAATGATTAATCCGACAAACCCAATTACACCTGCTACAGCAACACAGACTCCTGCTAGAAGGGAAGCAAGGAAAAAAAGCGTTTTGGTTACAAGGTTTGTACGAATTCCAAGATGCATGGCTTTTTCCCTGCCAAGTCTTAATGCATTCAAATCTTTTGCAAAGAAACAGGAAAAAATTAATCCTGTGATAGAAATAATCATAGTTAGCCATATAAGTGAAATGTTTGGCTCGTCCAGAGAGCCCATTGTCCAGAAAATTATGCCGTGTAGATTTTCAGTGTCACTCAGGGCCATAAGTATCATCATTGCAGAAGAAGCAATAAAGCTGACCATCACTCCCGTAAGCAGCATTCTTTCAATACTAACATTGCCTTTCCCGGAACTTAGAAAATAAACAAGGAAAACAATCAATGCAGCTCCAACAAATCCGGCAAGAGGTAGCATAAATTCTCCTAATTTTAACTGTAATCCCAATACGATAACAAAAGCAACTCCCAGTGAAGCTCCTCCTGAAATTCCAAGAGTATAGGGCTCTACCAGAGGGTTTCTGTATATTCCCTGCAGAATAACACCAGACAAACTCAGAGCACCTCCTACTGCAATTCCCAGAAGAACTCTTGGCATGCGAATTTGATTGATCAGCATTGAATTAACTGAAGCTTTGTCTCCTTTCCCTATAATTAGTTTAATTACCTCTTTCAGTCCTATTTTTAGTTCTCCTGAAGATAAAGCTAAAAGTGTGGAGGCTGCCAGTATAAAAAGGAGTATAACCAGAACCACTGACCACATATAATATTTTTCATTCTTTGTTATCATAGAATCATTGATAAATATCTTTAACTATTTCCTTAAGGGCTTCTATAAATAAATCCGGCGTTGGACTACACGTTTTTTCCTGATCAATGAAGAAGATTTTTTTATTTTTAACTGCCTTAAGATTTTTAAAGGATTCCCATCTTTTCTTTTCTTCCTGGCCGACCATACCCATGGTAGAAATAAAAATTACATCAGGATTGCTTACCAATACCTTTTCACGGGTAATGCTTCCGATTGTAAGATCTTCTGCAATATTTTTTCCTCCGGCAAAAGCAATAAAATCTTCCTGAAATGTATTAGAAATTACTGAAAATAATGGGTTTGCACCAATCTGAAAAAATATTTCAGGGGGACTAGCTTGTAGCGGTATCTTTGCCCTTATACTCTTTACTTCCTTTTTTGCTTTTGTTACAATTTGATCAGCCAGTCCTTTTTTTCCCAGTATTTTCCCTAAGGTTTGGAGATCAGCGCACATATCTTCGAAAGATTTTTGCAGAGGAAGATATAAAACATTAATATTTAGTTTTTTAAAAGTTTTGATAGTCTCAGGATTTGTTAATGAGGAAGCTATAATCATATCCGGCTTTAGCAGAATGACCTTTTCTATATTTACCTGAATGGCAGAAGCTACCACCTGGGCATCAACCGGATTTTTTAGTTTACAGAAGCTTGTACATCCTACCAGTAAATTTTCACTATGCAGTAGATATATATTTTTTGTAATTACAGGTGCCAGAGAAACGATTCTTTGAGGAATTTTTGCTTTTCCAGTTATACTGAATATTAAAAATAGAAAGAATAGCAGGCAATATCTTATCTGGCGTAATTCCATTGATGTTTTATTATTTAAGCATTAATCCTGAGCTCACTCCGAAAAGTAGGATAGGCAAATATATATATAATTTTTTGTTAAAATATTTACTCTTAAGTTACGCGGTAATGAATTGTTGATCAATATTATATTTACTGTTTTTATAAATTAATTTTATAGGTATATACTTAAGTCGCTTATGTTATTTAACTAATTTGTTGCCCCAATAACACTATATTTAGATAATATTTATGTTAATCATAACCCGTCTTTGGATTAAAACTGAAATTTTTATTCAATATTTGTTTATTCCTTAGTTCTTTTTGGCGAATAATTTTTTCTGAAAAGAATTCTTTTGATAAATTTGTTAACAATTTTAAAATTAAATAAGTTTTTTATATCGGACTCATTTTTTTTATATTTTAGATAATGAAAATTTTTATTCAAATTAATAGATTAAATATTTTAATAAATAGATAAGCGAGCATAATTTTATTTGAGTAAAATTTAAAGAGGATAATTATATATATGGAGATATATATATTAAGAAAGCATCACAAATTGTAGATGCTATGTTTTTAATTGATTAAAAAAGAATATATGAGAAAAATTAATTTTCTTTTTGTTGCTTTATTTATAAGCGCACAGTGTTTTGCTCAGATTCCGGCAGTAGGATATTATGAAACCCCGGCTCCCAAAGTTGTGTCACCGGGATGTGTTATTGAAGATGGAGGAGTGAAAGCCCCTTCAGATGCCGTTTCCTTATTTGATGGAAAAGATTTATCTGAATGGAATGGAAATAATGGCACTCCTAAATGGGATATTCATGATGGTATGGTCACAGTTAAAAAAGGTACCGGAGATATCACCACTAAGAAAGAATTCGGAGATTTTCAGTTGCATGTCGAATTTATGCATCCTGCAGATATTACAGGAGAAAAACAGATGAGAGGGAACAGCGGAATCTATCTTCAGGGATTATATGAACTTCAGGTCCTTGAAACATACAATAATAATAATCATACATATGTAAACGGACAAGCCGGAGCTATCTATACGCAGCATGCTCCTCTTGTAAACCCGTTACGTAAACCAGGGAACTGGAATACCTATGATATTATTTTTACATCACCGACATTTAATAATGACGGATCATATAAGACAAACCCCAGGGTGACCATTTTGATGAATGGCGTATTGATACAGAATAATGTTATGATATATGGAGAAACCGTCAAAAACACAGTAGCAAAAAAATTGCGAGGACCTATAAGAATACAAGATCACGGGTGTGTCGTGAATTACAGAAATATATGGATCAGAGATTTATAAATATAAAAAACCAAAAATTAATGACAGAAAAAAAAACAAGACGGGATTTTTTAAAAACCGGAGCATTAGGTCTGGCTGGATTAACAGTCGTACCTAATATCGTAATGGGAAAAAGTACCGGATTTAGTAGCCGTGTATCCCCAAGTGATAAACTTAATATTGCGGCAGTAGGAATTGGTGGTATGGGGAGAAGTAACATCAATAACATGGCAACGGAAAATCTTGTAGCTATGTGTGATGTGGACTGGGACTATGCTGCAAAGACTTTCAATGATTATCCAAAAGCAAAAAGGTATAAGGATTACCGGAAGATGCTTGACGAAATGGGTAAGAGTATTGATGCAGTAACAGTAGCTACGGCCGACCATACTCACTGTCTTATAGCATCAGATGCCATAACAAGGGGGAAGCATGTATATGTTCAAAAACCTTTGACGCATACTGTGTATGAATCAAGATTGCTTGCAGCATTGGCAAAGAAATACGATGTTGCTACGCAGATGGGTAATCAGGGAGCATCTAAACACGGAACAAACCAGACGATGGAATGGCTGTGGAATAATGAAATCGGAGAAGTAACAAGAGTAGATGCCAGTACTGACAGACCAATATGGCCCCAGGGATTAGGCAAACCAGAAAAACAAGACCTGATTCCAAATACATTGGATTGGGATTTGTTTATCGGGCCGGCACCAATGCGTGCATATAACAGTATCTATCATCCATGGAACTGGCGTGGATGGTGGGACTTCGGAACAGGAGCTCTTGGAGATATGGCTTGCCATATTCTGCATGTTGCCTATGAAGGATTAGATCTTAAATATCCCGAAAGAGTACAGGGAACGTCAACAGTACTAATGTCTGATTCCTGTCCTACGGCAGAAAAAGTTATGTATCATTTCCCTGCACGTAAGGGTTCTAAATACAAATTGAAATTACCGGCAGTAGATGTAACATGGTATGATGGCGGATTACTTCCACCAAGACCTGCAGGTGCAGAAGGAAAAAATTTGGAGAATTGTACTATTTTCTACGGAACAAAGGATATTCTGATTTGTGGAAGTCACGGACAAGATCCATGGCTGGTATCAGGAAGAAAACCGAATGCACCACAACGTCGTCGTGTAATACCTGTAAGTCATGAACAGGACTGGATCAGAGCATGTAAGGAACCTGCCGCAAGTCGTGTAAAGACAGCATCTGATTTTAGCCTGTCAGGACCATTCAATGAAATGGTTGTTATGGGTGTTCTTGCTGTAAGACTTCAGGGATTAGAAAAAGAGCTTCACTGGGACGGAGAGAATATGAAATTTACCAATATAGGACCGGACGAAAAATTGAAATTCAGATTGAAGAATGACTTTTCGATTATAAACGGAGATCCTACATGGCATAATAAGGATACCGAATCGGTAAATGCACAG
>Ga0172377_10000698_pt1 | contig 32471 bp, 29 predicted proteins | sample Pumphouse3metaG_FD_119749 | JGI IMG/M metagenome (GOLD analysis project Ga0172377, IMG submission 119749) | Leachate microbial communities from a municipal landfill in Southern Ontario, Canada - Pumphouse #3 metaG | ecosystem: Engineered > Solid waste > Landfill > Unclassified | place: Canada... | reverse complement strand
CCATTGATTAACATATGTTTATCATAATTTGCTTCCAAAAATAGATAATCACTATTTCCTGCAAAATTTTTCATTGTCTCATCAACCACACCGGTATCTGTTATTACGGTGCAGTTTGTACCAGTATTTTGAATAAAATATCCAACCGAACCTTTACTATCATGACTGGTAGCAAAAGCTGTAATTTTAAACTTTCCAACATTAGTTATCTGTCCTACTTGGATAGGATTCACACACAAAAGAGGGAGATTTAACTTCTCAAATACCTTCTGCTCACCTTCTATTGCTTCTTCATTTATGAACAGTGGTGTGGAAAGTTTTCTTGAAATAACTCCAAGGCCCTTTGAATGATCTGGATGAAAGTGAGTCAAAAAAACAGCACTGACTTTGTCCATCGGCACATGTACTTTTGAAAGGCGTCTTCTTAATTCAATCAAGCTGAATCCTTGATCAATTAAAATTGCTGTATCACCATCATAAAAAACATAACAATTACCTATTGAACCAGAGCTCAAAACTGCGTGAAATAATTCCATTAGTTCTTACACCATTCTTCAATAATGCTTAAATCAAACCCCTGATGTACTTTTCCTTTTTGTCTGAGCATTGGTGTGGTCAGCATCAAAGGATTTTCTATCAACTCTTCCTCACTATCATATTCCATATATGAATAGCCTTTCTTTTTATATATCTTACTGTTTTTATCTATCAGTTCATCTGCATCATAATGCTGAAAAATATTGCTCCATTCCCCATTTGATAGCTCTCGTTCATTGAGATCTACCAATTGAAATGGTATATTTCGTTCCTTGCAAGCTCTAACTGCTTTTGCAGTTTCTTTGCATTTTTTTGTTCCTATTATTTGAATCATCAATTTATCCTTTAAAAAAATATATAATACGTTGGAGTCATATTCAAGCTTTTTTTGCATCAAAACCTTCATACCAACAATTTATAAGCATATTTTAGTAACTAGTTAGTAATTACTACATTATAAATTATTACTTATTTTGACATATAACCAAATTATGTAATATTTACTATATATATCAATTTTATATTATTTATAACCCAATATAAATGAGATGGAACTTTTTGAACATAGAAAGCCTGAATGTTACCATTCAAGCTTTCTTTTTTTTCAACTGCTCATTAGCCTCATTTAGAATGCATACATTCCTTCAATAAGTTGTCTGTATTTCTGCTCAATTACAAATCTCTTCAATTCTTGTTTGGCACTTAACTCACTACCAATTTCAAAAGACTTATCTAATATTGTAATTTTATTTATCAATTCATGGCGTTTGAATCCAAATTTTTCATTAACTTTTTCATTGATTTTTTCTTGAATCAATTCCTTAATCTGGTCCATATCCATTTCAAGTTTTATGCTATCACTCATGCTTGAGAAGTATTCCTTAATTGCACTCATATTGGGAACAATCAAAGCACTTACATATTTTCTATCCTGGCCAATTACAACAGCAGATTCAATGAATGCCACTTCACTTAACTTGCCTTCAATTGGTAATGGTTCTAAGTTCTCACCACCAGATAGAACTATTGTATCTTTAGCTCTACCAACAACACTTATTGCACCTTCTTTTGAAACCACAACAAGATCTCCGGTATTCAACCAACCATCATCACTTAAAATCTTTTTGGTAGCTACTTCATTATTGTAATAGCCCTTCATTATCTGACGACCTTTTACATGAAGTACACCTTTCTCACCTTCTTTGACCTCAATACCATCTTCATCAAGAACCTTTATTTGAGTATCATCCATGACCTGCATAGCACCAAGCAAAGGTTTTGAATAATGTCTTACTGCAAGTACAGGAGCTGTTTCAGTCATTCCATAACCGTCTAACAAAGTAATTCCGATTGCATTGAAGAATGTATCAATACCCTTAGGCATCGAACCACCAGCACTTATACCACATATGAAGTTGTTACCCAATGCATGTTTTACATTGTCAAAAACAGCTTTTTGACCAATTTTATACATTGGATAGCGAAGTATCATTGAAGGAAGTCCTGATAGAACCTCAAGAACTCTTGGCATGCTGTCTTTGGTATGAGGAATCAACCCTTTAACTTTATTCGCACCGAGTCTGTATTTAATGGCGTTATTAATAAAGAATGTTCCAGCAACTTTTGCAAAACCCTTTTGTTTTGATATCTTTCTATATACACCCTGATAGATCACCTGCCATACTCTAGGAACAGAAGGAAACCACTGAGGATTTACTTTTTGGAAATCTGTCAACATTATGCGACTGATAGGTTTGCTGTAACATATGCAGTTGCTGTTCCAAAGAACAGTATAATCAACAGCTCTTTCAAATGAGTGCCAGATTGGGAGAACAGATAACCATCTCTGTCCAGGTTCAAGTTTCTCTTCAATAAAATGACTTACCCTCTCAATCTCAAAAACTATGTTATCCTGAGTGAGCATAACACCTTTACATGCACCTGTAGTACCACTTGTAAATATGATGGTACAAAGTTCATCTCCAGTTCCTTTCTCAACATCTTCAAGTAACTCTGCTTTTGCATTTGAATCATTTGATAAGATATCATTTCCCATTTCTAGCAATCTATCTAAAAATAATATATCTATACCATCTGTTTTAACATTGTCAAAATTTGAAGATTCCATAACAATCAAAGTTTTGATGAATGGTAAATCTGATCTCAAAGATAAAATCTTCTTCAAAAATTTATCATTTTGAACAAAACAAACTTCACTTTGAACTTCAGATAAAATTTGGATGATTTCATTGTCAGTTGCTTCTGATCCTCTAGGAACATCAACAGCACCAATAAATTGCATTGCTAAATCACTTAGCAACCATTTAGCACAGTTATCAGATAAAATTCCAATTAACTGCTGCCTTTTGATATTTAAAGTTTTTAGGGCCAGTGCTAAAGATATAACCTGTCCTTCTAATTGTTTATATGTTGTACTTTGAAAAACACCTTTTTTGTCTTTTTCCATTTGAACCGCTAAGGAAGGATGTTCAGTTGTTCTTTTTAAAAATACTTGAGCAATTGTTTGCATGTAGTCTCCTGTAGTGTAGTATAATAATGATATTTATTTTTACACTTTTAGTCAATATGTCAATATTGACAAATACAAGATGAGTGTAATTAATAAAAAACACATCGGTTTTACCCAATCTGTTGGTAAAATGTATCATACTCTTATCCAAAAAGATATAAAAATATTTAGCAAAAACTACAAAAACGATTATAAAACACAGAAAGCACACATATGTAAAAGTCTGAAGGTCAATAACTCATTTATATCGTCTTTTAAGTCAAATTCTTTTTTTAAATAATGTTATATTTTTCTTTAATTAATTAAAGAATTACTGTAATATGGCTAACATGACTTTAGACAAAATATATCACGCAGCCTACACTCTTAAAAATGTAGCTAGAAAAACGGATCTTTTTAGAGCTCCTGCAATGTTTCCAGATAATGAAGTTTTTTTAAAAACTGAAAACTTACAAGTTACAGGCTCTTTTAAGATAAGAGGTGCATATTACAAAATATCACAGCTATCAGATGAGCAAAAACAAAAAGGTGTTATTGCTTGTTCAGCTGGTAATCATGCACAGGGTGTTGCTCTTGCAGCTCAAAAAAACGACATAAAATCAATCATCTGTATTCCAGAAGGTGCCCCTATTTCTAAAGTGGAGGCCACAAGAGAATATGGAGCACATGTAGAACTTGTCAAGGGTGTTTATGATGATGCCTACAGCAGAGCACTTGAGATTCAAAAAGAAACAGGTATGGAATTCATTCATCCTTTCAATGATGAGATGGTCATTGCAGGTCAAGGCACTATAGGACTTGAGATTCTTGATCAATTGAGTGATGTTGATTCTGTTATTGTTCCAATCGGTGGTGGTGGTCTTATAAGTGGTGTTGCCTTTGCAATTAAATCTTTAAAACCGGAATGTAAAATCTATGGTGTTCAATCTCAAGGTGCTCCTAGCATGTTCAATTCAGTTAGAGCATGTAGAATTGAAACTTTGGAGAATATATCTACTATTGCAGATGGTATTGCAGTGAAGACTCCAGGTTCCGTTACTTTTGATTTGGTAAGTAAGTATGTAGATGAAATAGTCACTGTCAATGATGATGAAGTAGCTGCAGCAATACTTTCAATGATGGAGAAGCAAAAACTTGTTGCTGAAGGCGCTGGCGCTGTTTCTGTTGCTGCTGCAATGTTCAACAAAGTACCATTGAAAGGCAAAAAAACAGTATGCCTGATAAGCGGAGGAAATATTGATGTTACAATATTATCTCGTGTAATAAGCCGAGGACTTCTTAGATCAGGACGCAGTGCTAAATTCATACTTGGCCTTTATGATAAACCTGGTCAACTTGAAGAGGTATCAAGAATCATAGCAAATACTGGTGGTAACGTTGTTTCAGTTCATCATGATAGAGCAGGAGAAGGTAGAGATTTGAACAGCTGCAGTCTCTCTCTTGAAGTTGAAACAAGAAATAAGGAACATATCAATGAAATAAGAAAGGCTCTTATTGATGCTGGTTTCTGTTTTGAAAATTAATTTCACTTAATTTAATTAATACGTTTAATAAAACACTTAGATTTGATATAAATACAAAGAAGAAGTACTTTCTTTAATATTTATGGTTGACCTAAGAATATAAAGAATAGATAATACTTAAAATTTCAAGGAGCGTAAAATGAAAGAAAGAATTTCAGATTTACTAAAAAGAGCTCCGGGACCGGAAGTGGTCACGGCAGAAGGCTGGGTACGTACAAAACGTGACAGCAAAACCGTTTGCTTCCTTGAGTTGAACGATGGTTCTTGCCTCAAGGGATTACAAATTGTTATTGACAAGTCAAAACTTGATAACAATCAACTTAATAATTTATCCAATATAAATACAGGTGCATCTGTTAGTTGTAATGGCCCTATAGTTGTAAGCGGAGGCGGTAACCAAGCTGTTGAAATGCAATCTAATGATTTCACATTAGTTGGCGCTGCTGGCACAGATTATCCTTTACAGAAAAAAAGACATACAAAAGAATACCTAAGAGAGATTGCTCACTTAAGACCTAGAACAAACTTAATTGGTGCTGCAATGAGAGTTAGAAATACTTTAGCTTTTGGTGTGCATGAGTTCTTCCAGAACAATGACTTTGTATATGTAAACACTCCTTTAATATCTACAAGTGATGCTGAAGGTGCTGGTGAGATGTTCCAAGTAACAACTCTTGATTTAAACAATGTTCCAAAGACAGAAGAAGGAAAAGTTGATTATTCAAAAGACTTCTTTGGTAAGATAGCAAATTTGACTGTCAGTGGCCAACTTGAAGGTGAAACATATGCTATGGCATTGAAAAACATCTATACATTTGGACCTACTTTTAGAGCTGAAAATTCAAACACTCAAAGACACCTTGCTGAATTCTGGATGATTGAACCTGAAATGGCTTTCTGTGATCTAACACTCAACATGGAAATGGCTGAATGTTTCTTGAAATATATCATAAAGAAAGCTTTGAATGAATGTGATGAAGATATTACTTTCTTCTCAAAATTTGTTCAAAAAGGTTTGAAAGAAAATCTCCAGCATGTTGTTGATACTCCATTTGCTCACATGACTTATACAGAAGCTATTGAAGTTCTTGAAAAGAACAATGATAACTTCCAATATCCAGTTCATTGGGGAACAGATATCCAAACAGAACATGAAAGATATTTGACTGAAACTTACTGCAAGAGCCCTGTAATCGTAACTGATTACCCTAAAGAAATTAAGGCTTTCTACATGAAGTTAAATGATGATAATAAAACTGTTCGTGGTATGGATGTATTGGTACCAAGACTTGGTGAGATAATCGGTGGTAGTGAGAGAGAATCAGATTATGAACTTCTTACAAAGAGAATGGCAGAATTAGATTTAAACCCAGAAGATTACTGGTGGTATTTAGATTTAAGAAAATATGGTACAGTTCCTCATTCAGGCTTCGGTCTTGGTTTTGAAAGAATTGTTCAATATGTTACTGGTATCGAGAATATCAGAGACGTTATTCCTTATCCAAGAACAGCAGGAAATGCTGAATTCTAAAATAGTAAAAATCTTTTTAATTTATCCACAAATTGAATCGAGAATATATTAATATAAATATTGTTTTGTAGGGAAGAGAAATCTTCCCTACTTTTTTATATCCTGTTGTAGGACCAAATTATGAGCTGATTGATGGAGTGAACATCAGCTTTTAAAAATAGATTTCTTTTGTGAGTGATTACAGTTTTTGTAGATATTCCAAGTTTTAAAGATATATCATCAACAGAGTGTCCCTCATCAATCAAAGACAATATTTCCATCTCTCGTTTTGTAAGATGTATCTGATTGGACAAAGTGTATTCAAGGTTTTTGAGGTGAATCTTAATTCCAGCTGGTTTGGATTCTTCAAGTTTTATGCTCTTGAAAGACCTGTCATCCAGAAGAGAGAACAGTCCTATCTCCCCTTCATCCAATATATTCAACAGAGGGATGTTTGAAATCTTCCTTACAAACATCTTGAATGTACCAAGGTAAGTAAAATCATTGATGTTTGTAAGAATTATTTTGTACTTTGATAGTGGATTAAGAAGATCAGATTTAAATTCACAAGATTCATAAATATTCATACGAACCAGAAGTCTTCTTAATTTGTTTTTCATTTTAATATCTTTGTAAATTACCAATATGTTTTTGTTCATACGAATATTTATCAAATATATTTATTTTTGCATTAAATTTGCTGATTTCTCTCCATGGTATCAAGAGTTTTGGAAAATGCATCTGCAAATGCTTTTATATCTTTTGCGCTCATTGCTCCGTTCTTTTCAATATTGACTCCATAGCTTCTTAATTCAGTCATATCATTTCTCAATGACAATCTTGATTTTATGTTATTGGCATCATAGATTGAACCTCTATCATCTAAAACCAATGTTCCTTTAGTAATGAGTCTATCTGCAAGAGGTATATCATGGGTGATTGCAAGAGATCCCTCTTGTGCAAGTTCTACAATTTTATCATCGGCACTGTTCATTCCTGTTTCTACAACAATCTGTTTTATAGAGCTCTTTATTTTTGTCAGAGCGTCCTTTTCAACAATTCCATTTTCTTTAGCTATCTTTCTGAGTTGTGCAGTATGTTGATTATATGCTGTTTGAATATCTTTCAAAAATCTATCACTTACAAAAGTAATATCTAAATTTCTTTTAATTGCAGCTTTAATGACTATACTTCTAATATTTTTTGGAAGCGAATCTGCATCGACCAATACTATCATAAAATCCCCTAGTCTAATTATTTTTTTTATTTTTATAATCATTCATTTATAAAAATATATATATTTAAATATATTACTATAAATTACAAAAAAAAAGTAAGTAGCTTTATCTCTTTTCTTATTTTAGCTTGAAAATCTATGGATAAACAGATATCTTTTAAAAGAAGAAAATTAACTAGTTTTTCTTTAATCTTACTAAAAAATAATGGAGTCTAAAATTATGAACCTTTCACCATTACAGAAAGCACGTTATGACTATGCACCAAAGCTACCTTCAATTTTAAGAGAACCAATTGATACAATTGTTCCTGTTAAAGGTGAAGTTACACAACCAGAAGCAGATGCTGATAAAATTGCAGCATTATTCCCTAATACCTGTGGTATTGAAAAAATCTCTTTCAAAAAGGGAAAGAATGAAGAAATCAAGAAACAGAGAAATGTTGGAGTTATCCTTTCTGGTGGACAAGCACCTGGTGGACATAATGTAATCAGCGGTTTATTTGATGCTTTAAAGACAGCAAATCCTGAAAACAAATTATACGGTTTCAAAGGTGGTCCAAGTGGTATCATTGATGATGACACTATGGAAATCACAGATTCTTTCTTAGCAGAATACCGCAACACTGGTGGATTTGATATCATCGGTTCTGGTAGAACTAAATTAGAAACTGAAGAACAGTTCCAAATGGCTCAAAAAACTTGTGAAAAATATGGCATCAAAGCAGTTGTTATCATCGGTGGTGATGATTCAAACACAAATGCAGCCGTACTTGCTGAATATTTCTTAGCACACAATTCAGGTATCCAAGTAATTGGTTGTCCAAAAACTATTGATGGCGATTTAAAGAATGACAGCATTGAAATTTCATTTGGTTTTGATACAGCAACTAAAACTTACAGTGAATTGATTGGAAACATTGAAAGAGATGCAAACTCAGCTAAAAAATATTGGCATTTCATAAAGGTAATGGGAAGAAGTGCTTCTCACATTGCTCTTGAATGTGCTTTAGAAACACAGCCTAACATCTGTCTTGTAAGTGAAGAGATTGAAAAGAATGAAACATCACTATCCGGTGTTGTTGATTATATCGCTTCAGTAGTTGCAAAAAGAGCTGCAAATGGTAATAACTTCGGTGTAATTATCATTCCTGAAGGTCTTGTAGAATTCATTCCTGAAGTTAAAGCTTTAATCGGCGAATTGAATGACTTACTTGCAAAAGAAGCTAAAGCATATGGTGCTTTAGAAAGTACTGAAGATCAAGTTGCTTTCATTCTTAAGAATGTTTCAAAGAAAAGTGCAGAAGTATTCTCAATTCTTCCTGCTGGTATCAGAATGCAACTTCTTATGGACAGAGATCCACATGGTAATGTTCAAGTTTCAAGAATTGAAACAGATAAGATGTTGATTGAGATGGTTGGTGTCAAACTTGAAAAGATGAGACAGGAAGGCAAATATGTTGGTAAATTCAGCGGTCTTAACCATTTCTTTGGTTATGAAGGTCGTTGTGCATTCCCTTCAAACTTTGATGCAGACTACTGCTATAGCTTAGGTTACAATGCATTCATGCTAATTGCATCAGATCTTTCTGGTTACCTTTCAAGTGTTAAAAACTTATCAGCTCCTGCAGCTGAATGGGTTGCTGGTGGTATTCCAATCACAATGATGATGAACATGGAACAACGTAACGGTGAATTAAAACCTGTTATCAAAAAAGCTCTTGTAGAACTTGATGGAAAACCTTTCAAGTACTTTGCTGCAAACAGAGAAGAATGGGCAGTAAACACTTGCTTCACATTCCCTGGTGCTATCCAATATTACGGACCAACAGAAGTTTGTGATATCACAACAAGAACTTTAGCTTTAGAACAATCTAAATAATATTTATATTTGATATTCAAGCAAGAAAAGCAATTTCCTCATGGAGATTGCTTTTCTATTTACTTGTAATCTATATCTTATATATGTATAATTTAGCAATGATTTCGATTAAAGCTAAGTTTAAAAAAATGCAACCAGGAAGGAAATTAATAATAGGTTTTGCAACCATTATTTTCATCGGTGCAATTTTACTTTATTTACCTATAAGCCATTTAGATGGGCAAACTATAAGTCTTGTTGACTCATTCTTCATATCCTTCAGTGCAGTATGTGTTACAGGTCTATCTACTATTGATATAGGCGGAACATTATCTGTGTTTGGTTCTGTTATTCTTGCCACATTGATTCAGTTAGGTGGTATTGGTTTTGCTAGTTTTGCATTGTTCTTTTTGATGCTCGTGAGAACAGATCTGTCTTTTTCAAACACACAACTTGCTAGAGAAGCTTTGAATTCCTTACCAGGGTTTGACATCCGATCTCTTGTCAAAACTGTTATTGTAACAAGTTTGAGCTGTGAGATAATTGGCGCAGGACTATCCTATCTTGTGTTTAGGCATGATTATTCAACATACCATGCTTTTGGTATATCAGTCTTTCACGCTATTTCATCATTCAACAATGCAGGTTTTGATTTACTTGGAGATTTCAAAGGCCTTGTGCCTTATCAATCTAATGTTCTATTGAACTTAACAACTAGTATTTTGATTGTTTTCGGTGGTCTTGGTTTCTTCATAATACATGATTTCACACGAGCTAGATTATCTAAAAATAAAAAATTAAAATTTCACACTAAAATTGTATTATCCGTATCAGGTGTTTTGATATTTCTTGGTACAATTGGATTTTATGCAGCAGAAAGAGGTCAGATAACCCTACTTCAAGCATTCTTCCAGAGTGTAACTGCAAGAACAGCTGGTTTCAATACAATGGATATATCTCAAATGAAAAATGCCAGTATTGTAATAATGATAGTACTGATGTTCATTGGTGCATCTCCAGGATCTACTGGTGGTGGTATCAAAACAACAACACTGTTCACAATTTTTTTGACAATTTTCAAGATACCCACTCACCATCCGGTGCAGGCTTTCTATAGAAAGATATCAGATGAATCCATTTTAAAAGCATTCATTGTTGCAACTTTTGCAATACTTGTTATCTTGCTTGGAACTGGTATCATATTCAGTATTGAAGGTACAAAGTTTACATTTGAACAAGTCCTGTTTGAATGTGTGAGCGCATTTGCTACGGTTGGTCTTTCAATGGGAGTTACAACTCAACTTTCAATAAGCAGTAAATTTATTATAATGGCATTGATGTTCATTGGTCGTCTTGGTCCATTGACAATTGCATACAGTTGGAGAAGAAATTCTAAAAACATTCAATATGTTGAAGAAAATATATTAATAGGATAATGAGGAGTAATTATGGCAGATAACAATTTATATGGTATTATTGGTGTGGGAAGATTTGGTTTATCATTAGCAGAAAATTTGACAAATAGTGGTAAGACAATAATTGCAATAGATAAAGACTCTCAAAAACTTACTCCGCTTAAGAACACTATAGATCATCTTTTAACTTTAGAAGAACTATCAAGAGACAGTTTGCGTGATGCAGGTATTGCTGAATGCGGTACTGTAATTGTATGTATTGGTAAAGATATTGAGGCAAATATTCTTGCAACACTTAATGCAATAGAGCTGGGTGTTCCTCGTGTTTTTGCAAAAGCAATAAGTGATGATCACTCAAGAATTCTTGAGAAGATTGGAGCTTCCGTTGTAAATCCAGAAGTTGAAATGGGTGCTAAGTTGGCAAAGACGCTTTCTGCCAAACTCACTCTAGATGTGCTACCAATTGGAGAAGATTTTTCAATTGTTGAAGTTCAATGCAATGAAAAGTTCTTTGGAAAAAGTGTTATTGACTTGGACTTTAGAAGAAAATATGGTGTGAATATCGTGGCAATTGTAAGAGACGGAAAAGCACATGGTAACATCCTTCCTACAAGTATTATTGAAGAAGGCGATATTCTTGTATTGAGTGGAAATAACGAACATATCAACAACTTCCAAAATAAGAATTCACAGTAATACTTGGACTTATTATTTAAAAACTTTATTGCCTTTATCAGTTAACATTTATATACTGTTATTATGAATAAAGAACATAAACATACAATTATCATAGCAGGCGCTGGAGTCTTCGGAACTGCTTTAGCAGAGCGCTTTGCATGGAATTCTAATAATAAAATACTTTTATATGCGCGTCATCAAGATGTTGTTGATGATATCAACATCAATCATCAGAACAAGAAATGTTATCCCACTCGATTTTTAGAAAGGTCCATAAGTGCTTTCAACAATCTTGAGAAATTTTCTGAAGCAGACTATATCTTTCTTGCAATTCCATCTTCTCATATAGTTTCATTCAAAGATAGTATAAAACAATATGTCAAACCTTCTGCTCTGGTAGTAAACCTTGCAAAGGGTTTGAATAGCGATGGTAGCTTCATAACTGATAAAATCTCCAATCCTGCGAGCATGAAAGGTCCTACATTTGCAATAGAACTTCTAAATGGTTTTCCTTCAGCTTTCACTTTTGGTGGGCAGAAGGAAGATTTTTTAAAGCTCAAAAAAGAAGTTCTACCTTCAACTATGATCTCTCTTGATTATACTTATGATGCAAAAGCTGTAGAGCTGCTGAGTGTGCTAAAAAATATGTATGCTATAGCAATTGGTCTAGTTTCAGGTCGCTATAACTCCCCTAATGTTGACTTTCTAATTTATACAAAAGCCGTAAATGAAATGAGATCTTTTTTGACATTGTTTGGATGCTCTGATGATACAATTTTCAAGTACTGTGGAATTGGAGATTTAGGACTCACCAGTTTGAATGATCTATCCCGCAATCGAACATTAGGTCTTCTAATTGGCAAGGGTTTCATACCCGATGTTAATAACAACAGTTCAACAATTGTTGAAGGTTATCGAACAGTTAAATTGATGAAAGAGATGGTTCATGAAAAAGAGCTGGACCAAGATTACCCAATAGTTGGTGCATTGTATGATCTTCTTTATGGAAATGGTACAATCTATACCTATCTTGAAGCTGTATTCGATTAAAAAAAAACTGGCCTACTGCAGGTCAGTTCTTTTAGTAATTTGTTACTAGTTTCTTGTAAGAGATTTAGGAATTTCAATTAATTCATTTTCACTCTTTCTATAGAAAACTGCTGTAAAGCCAATTATAGCTACAACTTCACTTTTTGTTTTCTTAGCAAGATTTTCACTAATTTCTCTAGCATCTTCTTTATTAGCTTGGAACTTTACTTTTACAAGTTCATGGCAAGCTAAAGCTTCGTCTAAAGCTTTTACAACATTCTCGCTTAGACCTTCTTTACCAACCATTACTATTGGTTGCAATTTATGAGCCATTGATCTCAAATAATTTCTAACGTTACTTTTCATAAACCCTACTTTAATGATTCTTGAATCTTTTTACAACATACAAAATATCTTTTTTAATTCTTATTTTTACCTATAATTTAAAATAGCTACATTTTATAATAATAATTACAAAATATAGCTACTTTTATCATAGATAAATGTTATTTGTATAGCTTTACAACCTCAAATCTTTTAATTTTTTTAGTACTTGTTGTTGGAAGAGATTCTTTAGCTACCACGATTTTTTCAATCTTCTGATAGCTTTTCATTTCTTTATTGACTGCAGTGATTATCTCGTTGATTCTCTCTTCAATCTTTTTGGCGTCTTCCTTGACCTCTTCAACAAATTCAATTGAAGGATAAATAACAGCTTTGATACCTTCAGTCTTCATTGCTGCATTCTTTACATATCCAATCACACAGATTTGCCCAATTTCATTGTACAGTTGGAAGTGATCTTCTATTTCTTCTGGGAATACGTTCTTTCCACCTTCTGTTACAATGATGCTTTTAGCACGACCTGTAAGATACAGATAGTTGTTGCTGTCTATATGACCTACATCGCCAGTATTGAACCAACCATCTTCATCAAGAACAGCTTTTGTTGCTTCTTCATTTTTATAATATCCCTGCATTACAACAGGTCCTTTTATGTATATGATACCATTACCATCACTGTCTGGGTCAACAATTTTCTGCTCACAACCTGGAATCAACTTACCTACACTGGATTCAATGTATGCTTCAACTGGATTTAGGTGAGTGATTGGAGATGTCTCTGTAAGGCCATATCCTTGCACAAAATCAATTCCAAGTTCATTGAACATTTTGAAAGTGGATGCAGGGAGAGGACCTCCACCAGATATACAAATTCTGTTGGTATCCAAAGAAATCTGTTTCAGAAGGAAATTGAACATCTTATGACCGACATTTTTGTTGAATACTTTCTTTATAATTCCAGATATACTCATCAAGAATCTTATTATTCCATACAGGATTATGCTTTTTTTCTTAACCCCATCAAGAAGACCTGCAAGAAGTTTGTTGAAAAGCATTGGTACTCCTAAGAACATTGTAACTTTCCCTTCTTTCAGTTCTTTAAGAAGTTGGCTTACAACAAGTCTCTTACCAAATACAATCTCTGCACCAACACTCAAAGCTTCAAGGAAAACAGCAAGCATTGTGTAAGCATGATGGATAGGAAGAATTGCATAGAATATGTCAGTATTATAGATTGCCATATTTTTTTGAGCTAAATAACAATCACTCACGAGATTCTCATGCGATAGCATTACGCCTTTAGGAGTTCCTGTTGTACCACTTGTGAACAATATAGCAGCAAGATCCTGTGAACTTACTTCTGGAGCCTTTGGATTTAACTCACCTTCTTCAAGGTTATTCAGTATATATCTCTCGTTTTTCTTTTTATCAAGACAGAGAGTTTCTGTTAGATTTAAAAAATTATTGGCATTTGCATTTTTGCATACAATCTCATCAGCTATCATATATTTGACACCTGCAAAAGCCATCAGACTTTCCATCTCATTTACTTTCATATTTATATCTAGAGGAACGACAATACAGCCAGCATACAAAATACCAAGATATGAGAGTCCCCATTCAACACTATTTTTACCAATTAAAGCTATTTTATCACCTTTCTTAGCACCAGATGCAATTAAATGGTTAGCAAATTCAACAACAATCTTTTTGGATTCTTTATAAGTTAATGTAAAGTCTTCAGGAACAAATTGCCTAAAACAATCATTGCTTGGATATCTTGAAACTGTAATATCAAACATCTGAGTTAAAGTTGGCCATTCACCTTCAAAAACTTTACCTCTATAATCATTCAAAAATGATGTTGAATCATTTTCTTTAAACTTAGCCATATTAACCTCCACAGTAAAAAGCTATATCTTAACTATATACTAAATGCTTTGAACCAAACATTCAATATTTATAATGACAAGTTATCACTTTTCGTCAATTTGTAATTAAAAATAACAATCATTAAAATATATTTCTTTATTATTTTGTAATCAACCTAATAAAATTAATAATATTGCAATATTTACAGAATAACAACTTATTTTTTTGTGTTATTTTCCAGTATATTTTCCCATAAATTAAATATACTATTTACGAACTAAAGTATTATAGATAAAGTTACATCTATGAAAAACATTGCAAGCTTTGATGACATCATTACATACATGTCATGCTATACTAATTTAGAAAAGAACTTAAACCATATAAATACTCGTAACTATCGACTTGATAGAATGAAAAAACTTCTTGAGCATTTTGATCATCCTGAGAAAGATTTTAAATCAATACATGTAGCCGGAAGTAAAGGTAAGGGCTCAACATCAAAATTTATTGCAGAAGGTCTTAAATCTCAGGGATTTAAAGTAGGTCTTTATGCATCCCCTCACCTAATTGATTACAGAGAACGATTCACTTTATGTGGATCATTCTTTGATGATGATTTTCTTATTGAGACTGGTAGATTTATGATTGAAAAACTTGAATCTTTTACATTCTCTGATGAATGGGGAGAGACCTATCCAACAACTTTTGAACTTTTCACTCTTTTTGCGTTCTTGCTGTTCTCACGATATAAGTGTGACTGGGCTGTTATTGAAACAGGACTTGGAGGTAGACTGGATGCCACAAATACAATAATTCCAGAAGCATCTGTTATATGTCCTATTGAACTTGAACACACCAAGATTTTAGGTTCCACAATACAGTTGATTGCATCAGAAAAATCAAAGATCATAAAATATAAAGTACCATGCTTCATCGCTACAATGAGAGAGGAAGCAAAAGCTGTTATGATTGAAGAGGCTATGTCTCAAAATAGCACTATACATATTTTAGAAAATAACATCTCCAGCATTGATTCAAACACAACATCAGAGGGTGAGAAGGTTCATATTGTATGGAACAATGGTTTGGATGATAGGCTCACTTTAAAACTGAGAGGAAAAGTAATGGCACAAAATTGTGCACTTGCTCTTATGACTCTCAGATCTTTAGGTTTTAACAATCAGGAAATGTTGAAAGCTGTTCAAAATACAGCTCTTGCTGGAAGATTTGAAACAATAAGCACAAAACCTGATTTAATTATTGATGGAGCTCACACGCCTGTTTCAATAGCTTCTTTGATTGATACTTCAAATCAACTGTTTGATAAATCCAAAACCACTGTGATTTTTGGTCTTGTAGAAGATAAAGATTATACACACATAATTGGAGAGCTGCTGAAGAACTTCAATAAATTTATTATCTGCAAACCAGGAACATTCAAAAAAAGCAATCCACAGTTGATATATGATACTTTCCTTCAGCAAAAAGATGATAGCCAAAAAGTTTGGTTGATTGAGGATGCTTCTCAGGCCCTAGGAAAAGCACATGAGATCACTGATAATGATGGCACCATAATTTGCTGTGGTTCATTCTATCTTGCTTCAATAATTGAATTGGCTAATAATGAAAGAAAAAAAGAGGATTTTAAAAAATGTCTTTAAATTGGAAAGAACTTGAATTGATAGTATCAGAATTAGATTTTGAAGGCTCAAGACTTCAAAGTGTGATTCAGCATGATTTCCACTCACTCTCCTGGATATTTTATTCTTCAGAGAGAGGAAAGTGGACTCTTTACAGTGAGATTGGAACCAACAATTCTAGAATACATGAATCTTTAAAACGTTCAACTCCTCCTCAGTATGGCAAAACAAAAAAATTGCAGCGTTTTGTTCAGTACTGCAGAGCAAATATTGAAGGTGGAAAGGTGATCTCTGCAAAAACTGTCTCTGGTGATAGAGTATTCATTCTCACCATAAAATCAGAAGGTAAAATTTTTAATATATTCTTCCGTCTGTACAGTGGTCCTGGTGCAAATATAATTATCACAGATGAAAACTACATCATTTTAGAATCTCTAATGAGAAGGCCCAATAGAAATGAGATATCTGGAGATTTACTTGAATACCCTAAAGAGAGAGAGGACAATGGTAAGTTTTCAATAAGAGAGCGCATTGCTGGGAAATCTTTCAATGAACAAATTGAAGAGACCTACGGAAAGCTCACAACTGAATTGACTCTTGAACAGCTAATTGAAAAAGTTGAGAACCAAAGAAATAAAGCTCTAAAAAAAGCTGAAGGCAATGCAACAGCTCTCAAGAAGAAACTCAAATCTACAGAGAATTATGAAGAAAACAAGTTGATGGCAGATCTTTTATCATCAAATGTGTATCGCATAAAACCACATGCCACAGAAGTTGAAGTTGATAACTGGAAAACTGGTGAGAAAATTATAATTCCTTTGAATGATAAGCTCAATGCAAGTGGAAATATTGAATCCTACTTTGATAAGTACAAAAGAGCAAAGAGAACTTACACAACGTCTTTAGAGAGCTATCAGGCAGCTCTCAAAACATATGAAGATCTCAGAGCGTATTACGACAGACTTCTTACACTATCTGAAAATGAGGGCTCAAATATACAGCGTTTAAAAAAAGCTATAGATCAAAATGCTCCTGCAAAATCAAATGAAAAAGTAACTGTAGGGCTAAGATTCGAATCTCATAAATTCATCATACTGGTTGGACGAAATGCAAAGGAAAATGATTTTCTTCTTCGTCACAATGTCAGAGGAAATGATTGGTGGATGCATACAAGAGATTTTCCAGGAGGCTATGTTTTCATCAAAAACCAGAAGGACAAGACTGTTCCTTTGGATGTAATACTTGATGCAGCAAATCTTGCAATCATCTATTCAAAGGCCAAAAATGCCGGAGTTGCAGATCTATATTATACTCAAGTTAAATATTTAAGAAGAGCAAAAAATGGACCTTTAGGTCTGGTCCTGCCAACAAATGAAAAGAATCTTCATGTAACATTGGAAGACAGTAGGATTAATGAGCTATTTAAGGATAAATAAAATTTATTTTTTAAATAAGTTTGTATATAACGCTTTTTTTAGTTATTATTGTTAAAAGGATTTACAAGTGAAAAATAATATTTCAATTCAATATCACAATGATATTTTCTATCCATCTGATAAAGATGAGATTGAAGCTAACATCAGTAAAATTGAAACAGATGAAGAAAAATTTGATGTTAAGGGACTTCTCCTACCCCATGCTGGTTATGACTACATACTGCCTTTGCTAGTAAGAGCCTTCAGTTCTATAGAAAAGAACTTTGATAACATCATACTAATTGGCTCACCTCATCAGGACATTTTATCAAAAGATTCACCGTACAACATCTTTCTTCCTTCTTTCGAAGGTTGCATGACGCCTTATGGTCCAATTTTGTTCAACAGTCACATAAAAGAGATTTCCCATGATGGTATGCTCAGAGACTCTTACTTTGAGGAAGAAAGTGAATTTGAGTTAATCTATCCAATGATAAAAAAGTATTTCCCAGAGACACCTGTCATTCCAATTTGCACTGAAGTCTTTAATTCCAAAAAAAGTAAGGATTTAGCAACTTTTTTGAACAAAATTTACTCGATTGAAAAAAACAGTCTTGTAATAGTTACTGCCAATATGAACAGTCCTAAAAAAGAAAAAGTGGCTTATGATGATGCAATGAATTTCAAGCAAGCTATAGAAAATGGAGCATATTTACTGTCTCCTGAATACAGAAAGATTGTGACTTCATGCGGTAGCGGGATTTTTGATGCAATCAAAAAAACTAAAGTACTGAAAGATAAGAAATGGAAATTATTGATGGTTGAACGAGAGGGCGAGATCTCACAATCAATAAACAAAACAACTAGTAAATCCCAGATAGTCTATCATGGACTTGGTATACTACAATAGGAAATTATTTATGTTCACAAATGAAAACATTGTCAATTTAGAAATTGACGGCATTGAATACTCAGCAATTGTATTCGATAATAAAAATACTGATTTGCCTGCAGCTCTTCTCACAGGAGAGAAAAAACCAAGCTATCTTTTCGAAAATGGGAAGGTTGAACAGTGGTACTGGAAGAATTTCTCTTCTTACAATGGTTCAAAATGTTTATATTTTGATAAGATATCTCTTCATCCTCTGGCTGAATTATCTACCACACTTAGAAGTAAGGCACCTCTTTTGATAAATAATCTAGCAAAAGCTCTAAATCAATGTTCCAAGGAATTTCTTGATATGAGAGGTGGAATCGTAAGTGCTTGGAGAATCTACTTCACTGATACAAATGGTGTTTTGATTTTATCAAGCAATCTTGGTGATATTTTTTCATCAACCAATACTGAGGAAACTCGTTTTGCAAATACATCCAGCTTGATACACTCTGGCATACATCCCTCTTTCACTTTAATCGATGAGATTGCACAGCTTTATTATTTTGCAGCTTTAGGAATCAAACCTTTTGAAAATGATACTGTAAGGGAGATTGGTTACAGAGCAATACCATTAGCCGTAGCTGCTCCTGTGCTTTGCCCAGAATTGGATAAAGATATGATAAACAAGATTGATGGTATCTTAAGTCTGAAGATGGGGAAACAAAGAGAGATTTCAGGTAACTTAGATCCGCAGCAAGCTCTTGAATGGTTCTATACAAAGATTGAAGATGAAAGTTGGAATCTTCCCAATAGAGATAGTGTTCCTGATGTGATGAACATTTTGATGAGCAATGAGAAAACAAGTGCCTATTTAAAATATACAGAGTCCAATGCAAAAAAAAGAATATTCTGGAGAACAAAAGGTACAGTGCTCATAATTGTTGCTGTCATTGTTTTATTTGTCGGTTCATTTATTTTTGGAAGAGTAAAAGATTATCTTGCACCACCGTACACTGCTGGTCAAAATCAAGAACAGATAATTGAGAGTTATTATGATGCGCAAAATGATTTAGATATTGAAAAATTAGAAGACAGTCTTGCTCGAGGTGTTGATTCTCCAATTTCGAATGAGGTCACAACTTTATTTGTAACAAGACAGACCAGAATGGCTTATGAAAACAGTGATACAATTATAAATCCTGTTACATGGGAAGAAGAAGGAAGACCGGCAATAGCTTCAGGTAGCTATATTTATGGTGTTGATGATGTAAAAATTGAAGACATTGGAAATAACAACTACAAAGCTACATCTATATTCTACTCCCCAGATAACTACACTGATAGTTACACTGACGTTGATGAGGATGAAGTTGAAGCTGTAAGTGATACAACTCCTATTTATAGATTTGAACAAATTCAAGTATTTACCATTGAGATGACTGATAAAGGTTGGTATGAGATAACTGCAATCAATCCAATCAGTGTCAAATATGTTGATACTCTTTTGGTACCAATCATCAAACAGAGCACAGCCTCTCTTGTTGATTCTCAGATTCCTGGTGCCACTGCAACTGAAGAAGCAGATACAAGGGTGACTGAAGTTTACGTAGATCCATATCTTAAGAAGATTGCACAGCAATCAACAGATATGACTACAGACTAAAGTCATTTTAAATAAAAATGCAGCCTATCTCTAGGTTGCATTTTTTTATTCTCTATTCAAACGGGAAATAATAATTCCAAGATTTTCTTAAATCATCACAGATATCCATAACTCGAATGATCTCGCTGTGAGGCATCGAAGGAGCCTCCAGAACGCCTTTTTCAATACAATCCAAGCATTCTTGTACTTCATACTCAAACCCTGTTAATTGGGCAGGTATTTCATATTCTTTTACAAGATTATAATTCACATCATAAAGTTTGATTGCCTCTGGATTGTTGATATTTGAAATCTCCAGATATCCTTTATCTCCATTGATCACACCTCTTCTATCCAAGTTAGAATAGATACTTGTTCTGAAGGTTGCCAGCATTCCATTTTCATAGATAATGCTGACATTTTCCATACCATCTACTCCTGAATTTTTATCCAATACTACAGATGATTCAATTTTTTCAATTTCTGATTCAAAGAACATCAATGTAAAGTTGATTGGATACACACTCAAATCTAAAAGTGCTCCTCCAGCTAATGATTTTTCTTTGATCCTTTCATTCATCTGAACATTATATCCAAGATTTGAATCAACAGATGTTATGTTACCAAGTACTCCGCTTTCAATGATGTCATTAATAATTTTTCTAGAAGGTAGATATCGAGTCCAAATAGCTTCTGCAAGCAAGAGTTTTTTGTCTTCAGCTATTTTCAAGACTTCTCTGGCCATCTTGCTGTTTGCTGTAAAAGCTTTTTCACATAAAACATTCTTATTATGATTTAAAGCTTCTTTTATCAATTCATAGTGGTGAGAATGAGGTACTGCTATGTATACCAAATCAATTGCATCATCACTGAGTAATTCTTCATAAGATCCAAAGGCCTTTTGACTTTTGTATGTCTGTGCAAATTTCTCAGCTTTGGATAGAGATCTAGAGGCAACAGCATATAAATTGACACCATCCATCAAATTAACAGTTTTAGCCATTTTGGTTGCAATATTACCACAACCAAGAATTCCAATATTATTCATAAATAATTAACTCCTATATTTGATGATTATATCATAAAATATAGAAGTTTCAATTTTTTTTATAATTTGTTTGTTTTGTGACATTGCATCAATTCATCAAAAATTAGAGAATTTGTGCTTTAATTATTCAATTCCTAGGTGTTCATTTGGACAAATAATTCTCAATAAGTATTTTTATCTTTTCATCGTCTTTTGCATCCATCCAATTTACATTTTCAAAACTTTTGAAGAAAGTATACTGTCTTTTTGCATAGTGCTTGGAATTGAGCACAATCCTTTCTAAAATTTGAGAGCTTGATTGCTCACCAGTCTTCATGGCTTCAAAGAATTCTTTGTATCCAATGCCTTGCATTCCTGGCCAAGATGCATCAGCTCCCTCTCTTATAAGAGTTTTGATCTCGTCCAAAAGACCTTCTTGCAACATAAGATTCACTCTGAGCTTCAAACGTTTTGCCATCTCTTCATTATCTCTATACAGACCAATTATTAACGGATCCATATTATTTCTGGGAGTTTTGGGAACACTGAATGATGATAGAGGTTTTCCACATGTTCTGTATACCTCTACAGCTCTCTGAATTCTATATGAGTCATTTGGGTTTATTCTTTGATATGAAGTAAAATCTACTTCCTTAAGAATCTGATAGATGGATTCAATTCCATTTGACTTTATTTCTTTTTCTATATCAGCCCTAACTTTTTCATCAGTTGGTGGGGCCTCACTCAATCCATATAAAAAGTGCTTGAAGTAGAAAGCTGTTCCACCACTAATAATTGGGATTCTTCCTCTATTGTATATATCAACAATCGCTTCATCAGCTTTCTTTATAAAATCAGCTACTGTGAATTGTTCAGTTGGAGGAAGTATATCAATTAAATAATGTGGAACTTTTTTCATTACCTCAGCAGACACTTTAGCTGACCCTATATCCAAGCCTCTATAAACTTGGATGGAATCAGCATTAACAACAGAAAATCTGTCTTTACATATATCTGTAAGTAGTTTTGTTTTTCCTACACTGGTAGGCCCAAATAGGAAAATTAGTTTATTAGAGAGTTGGATTGTCTTTAGCTTCTTCTTCTTTAGTATACGCAATATCGCCGTTTAATGCACGAGATAATACTTCGCTTACAATTTTACCGTTCTCTTCTTCAATCTCTCTACCACCACAACCAGGATTTGCTAAGATGTTAGCTTCTTTGATTGCAACACAGGTAAGTTCATACATATTACCTTTAAAATCGATTAGAGTATCCAATGGTATTTTATTCACCTTTAAGGCTCCTTATTCTTGATGTAACTTCATTATAATATAGCATAATGAGTCTTTTGTATAGTACCTAAAAGTACTAATGGCTTTTCTTATTTTTTATTTATTATCTTTTATATAATCAATTATAACTTTTACTATTTCTTCAGGGGTCTTGCCCTCTGTATCAATAACCAAGTCAGCAATCGAAGTATCTGTGTTATCAATTCCATAAATTCGTTTGTAACGATTTGTATCATTCCTATCACGAGACTTTGTTTGTTCCAAACGTGTTTGGAAATCACCCTGTTCTCTTTTGAAGACTCTTTTAGCTCTTTCAGTGGTTGAAGCATATAGATATACTTTTAAATCAGCTTCTTTTAACATCCAAATGGCAAGTCTAGAACCTAAAACACAGTTCTCTTCTTTCATTGCCATTTCAACTTGTCTTTCATCAAGTTCTTTATCATATGAATCATCGGTTTCTGCGATCTTACAGAAATCCCAAAAATCAAAGCCTTTCTCTGCAGCTAAATTTCTAAATGTAAAGTTGATTTTAGCAAAATTTAAAGTTTCTGCTAATAAAGTTGTCACAGTAGTATTTCCACAACCACTTTTTCCACTAATTGCAATTCTCATATATATTCCCTTATTCTACATTCCGAACTTGTTCTCGGATATTTTCTAAACTATCTTTCATTTGGACAACTTCCAAATTCAACTCAGCAATCTGACTCTTTGAGCCAATTGTGTTGATTTCTCTGTTCATCTCTTGGCATAAGAAATCAAGTCTCTTTCCAATTGCTGTTTCACTTTTGACAAGTTTCTTGAACTCATCAAGATGTATGTGAAGTCTTTTAATTTCTTCATTTATAGTTGCTTTTACAAGCATTGAAGCTACTTCTTGCATGACTCTATTATCATCATAGTTTTGACTGCCAACAATTTCTTCAAATCTTGATTTTAGATTATTCGTAACAATGGCCTCAAGCTCATCAGCTCTAGCTTCAACTTTTACAAGACTATCTTCAATTTTCTTTTCTGATTCAATCAAATCATTTTGAGTTGATAGACCTTCCCTATCTTTGCTGTCTGCAAATTGCTTTAAAGCCTTAGAAAGAGTTTCAAATAGTGGCATTCTGAATTTATCTGTATTTGTATCACTTACGGTTGAAAGAATTCCATCAACTGATAAAAAGTCTGATAATTTTGGTTCAATCATCATACCGCTTGCGTCAATAATATGCCTGAAGGCCTCTGCATAGTGAGATGTTGCATCTTTATCAACAACAACTTTTACATCACTTTTAAGCATCTTAACTCTTATTGCAACTTCTACATGTCCTCTACTTGCTACTTTTTTAACTTCATTTTTAATTTCCATTTCAAATGGTGCTAAATAATATGGGAGGGTATTTATTATATCTAAATATCTATTGTTGTAACTTTTAATTTCGACTGTCAATTGAAATGCTTCAGTTAGAATTTCTGATGCACCGTAACCTGTCATGCTTTTCATATATATGCCTTCTTATTGAATGGATAATGTTGCTTGATTATATAATATATCTTTTCTTTTATAAACCTTTTAAAATATTTTTTATCCCTTCATTTCTAGAATTTTATCAATTAAATAGGTTTTATTACCTGCTCCTAGGACAAGACATATATAATTCTTTCCAATCTCTCTAACAGCAACATCTACAATATCCTCATCACCTTCTAGATAAAAGAGTTTTTCAATATTTATATAATCTACATCTTCCATTCTTTGTTTTAATTTATAATAAAGCGTTAGAGATGGATCATTTATATCTTCATCATTTCTTGCACTTTTGAAAGTTGGAGTAAGTAAAACTTTGTCAAAATTGGTCAGACAATCGACAAATTTTTCCATCAATTTTTTTGTCCTGCTTGCTGTGTGAGGTGTGAAGATACATAGAATTCTCTTCTCTGGATATCTTGCATTCAATTCGTTATATACAGTTTGAATCTCTGTTGGATGATGAGCATAATCATCAAAATACATTATTCCTTTACTTCCCACTACAAATTCAAGTCTTCTGGAGACACCTGGAAAGTCTTGAACAATTTCTAGAGATCTGTTTATAAGTGTTAAAAAGGCTTCATCAAGGATCAATGTCTCTTCTTCTAAATATAACGAGGGATGAGGTCTATCCAAAAGCATGCAGGTGCTCAATATAGCAGATGCTACATAGTTTGAAATCAATCTTCTATCTATTGCAGGAACTTTAAAAGAATTGGTTCGATTGTATAGCATAGGAATTGAAAATGTACCACTGCTGCTTCCTAGCACTACTGTAACTGTCGAATTCAAACTGTATCCGTATGTAATGATATTCAAATCTGGTCTTTTCTGTTGTACGACAGGTATCAACCGTGATGTATTTTTATCATCAATATTGAGTATCACAAATCCATTTGTCTTTACATTCAATATCAATTTCTTATAACTGTCTATCATTGTTTCTATATTTTTGAAATAGTCGGGATGATCCATTTCAATATTAGAGATCAAAACACCATCAGTTCTGTATAATAAAAAATGGTCTTGATACTCACATCCCTCAATCAGAAGATTATCATGTCCTTGAACACACACCTCATCTTCGCCAATTATGTTGGAACCATAAATTGAATAAAATGGAAATTCTTTTCTCTTTCCTTGGGACAGTGCAAATGTGGTCATTGCTGAAATAGATGTCTTACCATGAGTACCACATACTGCATAAGTTTGAGAGCTCAAACTCAAATAAGCTAAGAATTGAGGATATGAATAACTTTTAAATCTACCAGATGCTTTGATTACCATATCACATGAGCTATAAGCAGAAGAATATATGAAATAATCAACAGGAGTTTTGATGTCACTAAAATTGAATCCCTCATATATTTTGATCTCATTATCTTCAATTTTAAGCTGTGTTGAAAAAAAAGTAGATACATCGCAACCAGAAACTTCAAATCCCATTTTTTTCAAAATTAGAGCAAGATTTGACATCCCTGTTCCTTTAATACCGCAAAGAAAAGCTTTTTTCATCATATCCTCCTAAAACAGAAAAAGACCGTCCGAGGACAGTCTTCTCTATAAAACAACGTTAAAACTATTTAGCGTTGTTTTTTCTTGTAGCATTACAAGTTTTACAAATTTTAACTTTCTTATCATCAATTGTTGTTTCATAAAGACATTTAATATTTTCTTTTTTACAAATTGGACAAGTGCTACGGCCGTGATTGTATTCATCACGTATGCCTGTTCCTCTATGTGCTTTGGACATGATTAACTCCTTGAATATTCTATAACTTGATTTGATAATAGTATTTGAATTGTATCCTGTCAAGATGATTGAAATGGTAATTGTTTATTAATTAACCATATATTAATTTTTTTTGATTTTTTTTAATTACTGATTTATTATGTATATAATTTTTTAGTTATGTTTATCAATTTTATGGTTTGCTTTCATATTTCCTTTTGTTCTATTTCGTAGTATCTTGTAGCTATCGAAGGAAAAAGGATAGTTTATGAGATGTGATTATAAAACAAAAAGCAAAGATACAATTATGGAAATTCTTAATAGCAACAAAGATATTACTTTGAGTGCCGATGATATTTTTAAAATTTTCCAAAAAAAATGTGTAAATGTAAATATAACCACGATCTATAGAAATTTAGACAAATTGGAAAAAGAAGGTGTTTTGAACAAGTTCCCAGCCTCTGATTCTCATAAGGCACTTTATCAAATTATATGCCATGATTTGCACAATGAAGAACACTTGCATATGCAGTGTTCTAATTGTGGAAAAGTTATTCATCTTGATTGTGATTACATGGCTGATTTTGTCAAACACATCAAAGACCATCACCAATTTGATCTCACATGCGATAAATCAATATTGTTTGGTCTTTGCGATGATTGTAAAAAGAAATTAGACGATTCTTCAAAAATCAATAAGTAATTAAATCTTCCAATCCATTTTCTTTCAAGTAATTATCAGCATAACTTTCTTTAACAACTTTTACTGATTTTAAAGTTATACAGTTGTCAAATGCTAATTTACCTATATATGTAACATTCTCAGGTATTTCTATTTCTTCAAGTTTGCTGCAATATTGGAATGAACTATCACCTATTTTCAACAAAGATTTTGGAAGAACTATATTCTGCAGATTCACACAACCGATAAAAACACAGTCATCAATTTCTTGGAGTCCTTCTTTAAGTATAACTGTATTCAGTTGTTTGCAACTTGAGAATGCAAAATTCTTAATAACTTCTACGTTTAAAGGAATTTCTATTTTTTCAAGTTGATCACATCCATGAAATGTCAATTCTTCAATTACAACAATGCTTTCAGATAGCTGTACATCTTTTAAAGATTTACAATTTTCAAAAGCAGCAGCTCCAATTGATAAAACACTGTTAGGAATGGAGATTGTTTCAAGTCCTGTAGCTTCTTTAAACACCCTGTCACCAATCAAGGTCAAAGAATCAGGTAATGTTATACTTTTAAGGGATGAATCATTACTGAAGGCCAATGCACCTATTGTATGTAGATTTTTTGAAAGCTCAACATCAGTAAGTAAAGTACAATCAGCAAATGCAGATTCTTTTATCAATTCTACAGAATCTGGAACGGTAATCTGCTCAAGTCCATAGCATTCAGAAAAGCATAAACTAGGAACATATGATATTTTTGGATAATTGATAATTTCTAATTTCTTACAACCAGAAAAGGCAGCTGAACCAAGTTTTTTCAAACCACTTCCTTCAAACTGAACTCGTTTTAGTCGTACACATTTCTCAAAAGCACTCTTACCAATAGATTCAACTTCTTCCGGAATGATCACATTTTTTAACTTCTTACTTTTCTTAAAAGCCTTTTTCTTTATTTTAGTTACATTTTTATTGATGTTAACTTCTTTCAGTGTCTTGTTGTTCTTGAAAGCACCTTTCTCGATTACTTTAATTTCATCAGGTAATGTAAAACTTTCTGTATCAATATCTTTTGGATATTTAACTAAATTTTCCATTTTCTGATCATATAGAACACCTTTTATTTTGATGAACATAACTCCATCTTTATAAACATATTTCATTAAAACTCCTAAGAATATTATCTTTAAAAAAATAAAAACCATCTAGCATACAAAATATATGCTTAATGGCTTTTTTAATTATTTTAATTGTAAAATATTCATAATTCTATCTATTCGGCAAATAGTTGGATAATTTCACGACTGGATTTGCATTGTTCGAGCATTCTTCTGAAAACAGAAGAAGAACAACTTCGTGCAATAGCTGCTAATACCTCAACATGTGCTGATGCAGCACTAACTGGAGCTACAACCAAAAAGAAAAGTTTACTTTTCATGTGGTCTGGAGAATCAAAATCAATTGGTTCCTTAGAAACTCCAACTACCAAAGAAATTTTATCAATAGCTTCACTCTGTGCATGAGGGATGCAGATTCCTTTGCCGATACCTGTAGAACCTAGTTCTTCTCTGTTTTTAACAGCTGTTAAAACTGCTTTATAATCAAAACTACTTAGGTCTTTACCCTTAGCAAGAGTTTGAACTAACTCTTCTAAAATCTCATCTTTAGTTTTACCGGTTAGTGGAACTTTAATTAAATTCTCATCTAATATTTCTACTAAATTCACAATATTGCTCCTTAAAAAGCTTATTCAAAAGTTTCCCATAAATCTTCATCCTCGCGGACAAGCATTACAGGACAAGGTACAGTTCTTACCATTCTGTCTGTTTCACTATTAAGTTCATCTCGTCTAGAACGGATGGTACTAACACCACCAAGAACCAATAAGTCGACGTCATTACTTTTAATATAGTCACGGACGATTCTGTGAGCAGAACCTTCTTCAGTTATACAAGATACATCAACTTCCTTCTTTTTTGCAAGCTTTTGTGCATGTTTTAAGTATCTCTCAGCATCTTTTTGTAGATCTCGTTGATATTCGTTCTTTTCCAAGTCCAAAAATATACCAACTTTAACTAAATCAGATAAAGCTTTTGTGTTGACAACATACATTGCAGACAATTCAGCTTTATTTTGTTTTGCCAATAAAATCCCATACATCATTGCAGAAATTGATTCTTCACTTCCGTCAATATATACCAAAATATTTTTAAAGGGTACCGCCATATTAAACCTCCACGTTAATATTAGAAGAAACAGTTTTTACACTCAAGTCTAATGATTCTTTAGCATCTTTTTTAGCTTTAGCTTCTTGTTGCTTTTGTAGATTATCTTTAACATTCTTCAATAGAATGAAACTTTCTCTTTCACTTTCTTCAATACGACCCTTCATGTACTTAATCGTATCTTGAGTTTCAGGAATAGAAATCTTTTCAAGAGCATTAACTTTCCTTATTGTTTTCTTAACTTCTCTTGAAAGTCTCATGATTGAGACTTTCAATTCAGCCAGTCTTCCCATTAATTCTAAGCTCTCAGAAAATCTTTGTATAGCTAATTCAGATAATAATGAAGCACTTTCTTGAGAAAAATATGGTCCCTTATCTGTAAATGTTGTTTCAACTACAGGAACACTTACCCCCATAACCTTTCTCTGAGAAACGTTAACAGAATATTCAATATTTGTTGCTCCGCTTAAATTTCCCACTTTCAATCTTCCCATTTCCATGATTGATTGACTTAAAGTACTCCATGCTGTATCTAGTGATTCATCAACTTTACTTTGATAATCTACTGCTTGGTCAACTAATGACAATAATTCAGACACAAGAATCTGCCTCTTCTGGTCAAGAAGTTCATAACCTAATTTAGCGAACTTTAAATTATCTTCCAGTTTCATCAGATTGCTCCTGGTAGGAGCTAATTTTGTGTCCATTAATCATCTACCTCCACCCAATGATCTTCAATCTCTTCTTCTGTGAGTCGCTGAAGTTCTTCGGCAGGCAGGAACCCTAAAGCTTTCCAACCAATATCTAGTGTTTCAGCAATTGATCTATTTTCATCAAATCCCTGTCCAATGAAATGATTTTCAAAGAAATTACCAAACTTGATGTACTGTTTATCTATAGAAGTCAATTCTTCTTCACCAATAACAGATGCCAAGTTTCTTACTTCCTGAACGTGAGAGTAAGAAGCAAACAATTGGTTTGATAGATGAGGATGATCATCACGAGTCATACCCTCACCAATACCATCTTTCATCAATCTTGATAAAGAAGGAAGAGGATTGATTGGTGGATACAGATCTCTTGAGTGCATGCTACGATCAAATACAATTTGGCCCTCAGTAATATATCCTGTCAAATCAGGAATAGGATGAGAGATATCATCATTTGGCATTGATAAAATTGGCAACTGTGTAATGGAACCCTTACTTCCTTTGATCTTACCAGATCTTTCATAAAGCTCTGCTAGATTGGAATATAAATATCCTGGATAACCTTTACGAGAAGGAATCTCACCACGTAGTGTGGCAATCTCTCTTAAAGATTCACAGTAGTTTGTCATATCAGTCATGATAACAAGAACCTGCTTACCTTTATCAAATGCCAAATACTCTGCAAGTGTTAGAGCTGTTCTTGGAGTGATAGTTCTCTCAATAGAAGGATCATCTGCAAGAGATAAGAACAGTGCTACATTTCCAATAACTCCACTTTCTTCAAATGAATTGATGAAATATCTTGCAACATCATATTTTACACCCATTGCAGCAAAAACAATTACGAAATCATTGTCATCATTGATAACTTTTGCTTGTTTAGCAATTTGAGCAGCAAGCTCATTGTGCTCCATACCATTACCAGAGAATATTGGTAGTTTTTGACCTTGAATCAAGGTTGTCATGCCATCAATTACGCTTATACCTGTTTGAATAAAATCTTTTGGATAAACACGTGCTGTTGGGTTGATTGGTTCACCATTAACATCTCTCTCAAATTCACCTTGTGGAATTGGAGATCCATCACGACTTTGTCCCAAACCATTCATAACTCTTCCCAACATGTTCTCTGATACAGGAAGTTTCAATGGCTCCCCCATGAAGTGTGCGCCTGTTCCAGGCATTGTCAATCCAGCTGTACCTTCAAAAACCTGAACACATACAACTTCATCACTGGTATCAAGTACCTGTCCAGAACGTCTAGATCCATCCGGTGCGACAATCTCAACAAGCTCTCCATAACCAATTGGGTGAGTATTTTTCATATATACCAAAGGACCATCAATTTTACTTGCACCAAGATATTCACGTCCTGCTAATAAACGACGGTCTGTATTCTTAGTCTTCATAGATGCCTCCTAAGCTAGCAATACCTTTTTCAAGTCTAAGTTCAAGTTTATCAATTTGATCTATATCTTCATTGCTTATTGCAAACTTAATACGTGAAATTTCTTGTACTACTTTCAATCTTTTTAATTTTACCAATGGAACGCCTTTTTCAATAGCTTCTGAACCACGATGCCAGTATGTTAAAATTACAGATAGCATTTTAACCTGTTTTTCAACAGTACAGTATCTATCAATTTTATCAAAAGCATTCTGCTGTAAGAAAGCATTTTTGAATAAAGTACAGACTTCCAAAATAAAGTTTTGAGAATCAGGAAGAGCATCCGCTCCAACCAATTTAACGATCTGTTGCAATCGTCCTTCTTTTTGAAGTAATTCCATTATTTCTTTTCTGTTATCTGCCCAAGTGTCATCACTTTTTTTATTCCACCAGTCCTTAACATCAAGCAGATACTCACTGTAACTATCAGTCCAACTGATTGCAGGATAGTGACGTGCTGAAGCAAGTTGTCTATCAAGACCCCAGAAACAACGTACGAAACGTTTTGTGTGCATTGTAACAGGCTCTGAGAAGTCACCTCCTGGAGGAGATACAGCACCAATTACAGATACTGAACCTTCTTTTCCACAGAGAGTCTTCATGAGACCAGCTCTCTCATAGAATTCAGCAATTCTTGTAGCAAGATATGCAGGGAAACCTTCTTCAGCTGGCATCTCTTCCATACGTCCTGAAAGCTCTCTTAAAGCTTCAGCCCATCTAGAGGTAGAATCTGCCATAATAGCTACGGCATAACCCATATCTCTATAATACTCAGCCATTGTGATACCAGTATAGATTGAAGCTTCACGTGCTGATACAGGCATGTTAGAAGTGTTGGCAATCAAGATGGTTCTTTCCATCAAGCTCTTACCATTTCTAGGATCTATCAATTCTGGAAACTCTCTCAATACATCAGTCATCTCATTACCACGTTCACCACAACCAATATAAACAATTATATCAGCATCACACCACTGTGCAATGGCATGTTGAGTCATGGTCTTACCAGTACCGAAACCACCAGGAATAGCTACTGTACCACCTTTAGCAATAGGGAATAAAGTATCAATTACTCTCAAACCTGTTACCAATGGTGCATGAAAGCTCATTCTATCTGATACAGGTCTTGGGTTTCTAATTGACCATTTCTGTAGCATCTGTACTTTTAAATCAGCACTTTTAGATTGTGAAATTGTAGCAATATCGTCTACTACAGTAAAATCACCCTCTTCTGCTATATCAATAACCACACCTTCTGTTGTAGATGGTGGAATCATTATTTTATGAACAATGGTCTCACTTTCTTGAACTGTTCCAATTATGGAACCAGCTTTAACGGTATCATCATTTTTGACAGTTGGAACAAAATGCCATTTCTTTTTGTGATCAATACCATCAAAAGTTAGACCACGTGAGATGAATGTTCCACTTGCTTCTTCTAGTTTTTCTAAAGGACGTTGAATACCATCGTAGATGGACCCGATCATTCCAGGACCTAATTCTACACTTAATGGTGCGCCAGAACCGTATACGTTATCACCAGGACAAATTCCTGTTGCATCTTCATATACCTGTACAACTGCTTCGTTACCACTTAATTTTTGAACTTCACCAACTAATTGTTGTTCACCAATTCTAATTAGCTCCAACATTTCTGCATCAGTGACATCTGTAACAGTAATAACAGGTCCGTTAACACGTTTTACGTGTCCAATTATTCT
>Ga0172377_10000697_pt1 | contig 32490 bp, 42 predicted proteins | sample Pumphouse3metaG_FD_119749 | JGI IMG/M metagenome (GOLD analysis project Ga0172377, IMG submission 119749) | Leachate microbial communities from a municipal landfill in Southern Ontario, Canada - Pumphouse #3 metaG | ecosystem: Engineered > Solid waste > Landfill > Unclassified | place: Canada... | reverse complement strand
CTTTTGACCCTTATCACACTGGCAAAGCCGAACCTCGATCCTTTTCAGGTTCTGTCGGCGATGCAGCAGGGTCCGGAGGGGCCTGGCTTTACACTGGTGCAGGGCTTCTGGAACAACTACCGGCTGGTTTACAACTCTTCGATTCCGGAGAACAAGATTCTTGGCATCAACAAGAATTACGCTCTCGAACGGATCGTCGAGATTGGAGCCGACCTGGTGGAGACCGAGAAGATCATCAGTCGCCAGTTCAACAAGATGGTCATCAGCGAGTCTCACGGGTACAGCAAGGTTATGCCGAGCTGCATCCGGGAACTGACCCTAAACTAAGCAAGGAGTTCAAATCGAGGCTGGTGGGCCTTGTCAAGGGCGGAGGTAACCCCTCCGCCCTTGCCACCAGTTTCATCTTCAGGAGAGGGATATGAGAATTGCAACAGCGATTTTTGTCACAGCCCTCCTCCTCGCCTTTGTTCCTGCCTCTTCTCCCGGACAGGTAGCTGTTGGGAGCGTCACAACTACCACACTTACATTGGCCGACACGGAATATTCGGTCAATCTCGGGCAGGGCATTAAGGGCTTTTCCGTCCAGGCGAGAGGAGGAGAAATTGTCCGACTGGCCTTTGTCTCCGGGGGGACATCCTCCGGCTATTTCACCATCAAAGCCGATTCGACCTATTGGAGTCCGACCCTCCCGGCATCCCCAACATTATATCTTCGCTCCCCCGATGCTGGAGTGGTAGTCGAAATAGAATATTGGAAATAATATGGCCAGCGAGGATAACATCACTTGGCCGATTATTTCTGGAATATTGGCCGTTATAAATATCATCGTTGGATTTATTGTGTTCCCTTTGAAAAAACAAGTTGATGGGAATACAAGGGAGCTATCCCTCTGTCAGAGATCGCACTCAGCTTCCTTGGAAGGAATGGACCGGGACATCCGATATATCAAGAGGGACGCCGAAAAGGCGGAAGCCGCCACAAAGGCCGTGAGCGATTGTTTGTTCCAAATAAAGGACGAAGTAGGGGCAATCAAGTTTGCAACAGATCATAACTCCGCCTCCGTCGCCGAATTGAAACTCCTCGTCGATAACCTCCCTGATAGAATCGCCAAAAGAATTAACGGAGGAGGGAAATGTTCCAGCTAAGAAATCTTCAGTTTGGCGACGTAATTAACTCCTATAAGAGACACCTCCCGTTTTATGATATTCCGGCCCATCTTATCCGTTGGCACCAGAGGAGAAAATGGGATGGGGCTAACTATAAATCGACCCACTCCGTCCTGTATCTTGAAGGAGGAGTTTTTTTTGAAGTAACGGCTCCCCGGGCGAGGTTCGGGAATATCAATGAGTTCACCAATGAATCCCACTACACTGTTTGCCGTTACAGGGACGCCAATATTTCCACGATTCCCGAAAGAGAGAAAGACTATTTCAGGGAAACCTGCTGGGAATATGACAGCACTAAGTATGATTATTTTCAGTTGGTGGACATTGGGATTAAAGGAATTTTGGATTGGTGTCCGGAATATCTTCCCATCTTCGATCTTGGGAGGAGGAGAAAGGTTTGTAGTGTTATGGTGGTGATTGCCTATCTGAATTGGTGGGAGGCTGTCAAGGGGGAAAGGAATCTCAGGCGTCCGCTTGGAGAACAACACGCCGAAGTTGCTGCACCGGCAGACTTTGAGAATCACCCCACTTTCAAAAACTTAGGCGAACTGATTATTTAAGGAGGGAACAAAAATGATCTTCGATCTTCAAACCGTCGGTGGAGTTATAGCCCTGTCCGTGTTTCTGACCGCCTTTCTGGTCAAAATCCTCAAGGTTGACGACAACGATGCGAAGAAGCTGATTTCCGCCGGTCTGGCAATCGTCATCGGTATCTTCGCCCATCTTTCGGGGTTGGGATTCCAGGACTCGACCATCATCATTCTCATCGGGGAAATCCTGGCATCCGTGTTTGGAAGTAAGCTGGCCTATGATTCCCTGGTGAAGCCGGTCAGCAATGAAGTAAAGAAGAAGGGAAAATAATGAACAGACTGACCGAAACTCCGTGGAAGGTTATATTTCTCGCCATTGCCTTTCTTCTTCTGGCGTTCTTTTTTGTTGTCTGGCCGGGGCTTGCCCAATGTCCATCTGGAGTGGAGGATTACACGACCTTTATTGTTCAAACAGGGGGAGCTACTTTATCTATAGAGGAGTGTATTCTTGGGGCCGACAATATCTCCCGCCCAGCAGGGGATCGCCTGAAAATCTACAAAGAATATAGCCAGGGAGCCTTCTCTTCTTTCACTCATACCTTCCGATTCAAGGTTACAGAGGTCAACGATGTTGCCGACGGTGTTAGCGTTACTCTCTGGTCGGTTTCTACAAACCCGACTGTGGGGAATCCAAGTGATGCAACCTGGGGGGCTTCTTTCTCCTTTTCCTTTTGGGAGGATGGCTTTGGGGTAGACAAATTCACTCTTCGGGGGTTTTCTACATCCTCGGCTTCTAATGTTGGTGTTCTCTCAATTAATTCATATTATTATGTGACAATCATAAGAGAGTCAGATGGAGATATCGTCTCTTCTGTTTATCACGATAGCGGAAGGACACACTTATTCAACACTAGAACCGTAACAATAGACCCCGGAATTTCATTCAATCACATAATGGCTATTGGGACATATGGATCGGCGGATTCGGATGAGGCAAACGGGATCATAGTAGAGAATTTATATCTTGGTCTTCCTACTCCTTCGCCTTCGACCACCCCAACACTAACCGTTACTCCAACGCCCACGCCCACACCCACGACTACCCCCACTCCCCTTCCAGAGATGTGGTATGTCGCCTCGTTTATGCCATCAACCGACTCTGTTACTATCGGATGGCACTCAGACCGTTCGACTGTTGGCAAGGTGGAGTTGTCTACCGATGGATCAGATTGGTATTACGATACCACTGGAGCGGATTCTGGGGTACAGCACCAGTTCACCATCCCGGGGCTTGAAGAAAATACAAGGTATTATTATAAGGTTTATGGTGACGATGTAGAGCTTGGAGATGGTTGGACCAGAACAGCAAAAGACTCCAGTTATACCGCTTTCACCTTTGTTATTGTAGGGGATGAACAATCTCATTCCTCGTCCGAGGCGATCAATGTATTGATGGAGGGGGTGCCCGATGTAGACTTCTATGTCCCGATGGGCGATCTGGTTAGTAATAATCCAATATATTTTACATCATATACCGATGCCTGGGTGTACTTCCTTGACCAGCCATTCAAGCGCCAGCTGCCACTCTATCCTATTGTTGGCAACCACGACGAGGCACGCGGGGGGTGGGATGAATTTATTTACCCTCCAATGGATAGTTCTTATTATTCTTTTGATTATGGGAATACCACTTTTGCTATAGCGAACAGCGGTTATCCATATTCTCTGGCCCGTGACTCTGTTCAATGGAACTGGTTATCCTCAGTCCTTAACTCGTCTGATAAAACACATAAGATACTGGCGTTACATAACCCGGTTTTGGATTCCTATGACAGGCAGACCGACCTCCTCGATCTCGTTCGGGATGCCGGAGTAATACTTGCCGCTGGTGGACATCACCACTTTGTTGAACACCTAAGAAAAGATGGGGTTAATTATATGACCATCTCCTCTGCGGGGGCTCCAACAATTCTACAGGCCCCGCCCGTCCCTGAATCTCTTTATCAATATAATAATATTGGTAGCAAACGGGTATATTCTGTAGTCGGAGTTGAGGGGAGCCGGATGAGAGTAAGCGTCTATAATCAGGACGATGATCTTATTTATACAACCAGATTTGAGACGCCTACCCCGAGTCCAACGGTCACACCAACGCCTACAATTACACCAACGCCCTCGCCGACGATCACTCCGAAACCAACATCCAATGGGAGAGGGGGAATTATCCGAAGGAGAAGAAGATAATGATCGAGAGAGGAATATAACGATGAGCTACACGCCGAGAATTATGACCGAGACCGGGGATATGGATGCTATCCGGTTTGCCGCACAGAGACTTCCGACTCAACTGTCCGACGCACAGATTCTTTCCCCGGCCCTTCTTCCGTCGGTAGAGAGTAATCTTATTGAGACTCTTCCGGGATATGCTTCCTTGTCTGAGAACCACACCCACCTTTTGAGATCGGCGACCACCAATCTTGTTGCTGCAAGAGTGGTTGCAGGGTTAATGGAGAAAGAAAGGGGGATGGAATATTCCTATGACCGGAAGAGAAAAGAGCTGGTTGATGGGCTCATTTCCCAGGCACAAGCCGATCTCGCAGAGATTATGGGAGATAATATTTGGCCGACAAGTCTCTTTGTCTGTTATGGCCCCACAAAGAGGCGGATCGCATTAGGGGAATGGGTTTCCGAAGCGACCGTTCTGTCTTAATGATTACTGATTTTCTGATAACAACGATTGTTGTAACAGCTCCGGATAACTCCATTCTCGACCCGGCTGAGACAGAGCCCGAACTCTATCCCGACAGACAACCGGCATCTGAAGCCGCTCTACGAGTGAGATTTTCTACGGGGCTAGGAGGCAGTGTGGTTGTAGATGGATTTGACAGCTCTGAATCGCCAATTTCAGAGACCTTCCTTATCTCCCCCGGGACAACCTACAAACACGGAAGGACACTCTTTTCTCAAGTAACGACTATCAGCGTGACCTCCCCGGGGGGGAACGAGATAGACATAAGTGCCTTCAAGCTGAATGGGAATCCGGTTGAACAGGAAGTTTATGTTGATAGTTTCTTAGGGAGGGTTCAGAGGAAGCCTGAGCATAAGGCTGGGGAACTATATCCCGGGAGAATGGGAAAGCTGGTGGTGGGGGACTATGACTTGATGATGTTAAAGAATCCTCTTGTAAAAGAGAAACAACTTATATATGATGATCGAAACAAATATAAGATCGAATTTGTCCCGATTGAGATAACCCCGCTTCATCACTGGGTTTGCGACCTCTTTCTCTTGGAACGGGACAAAAGATACCCAACCCTCTCTTAAACAAGGATAGGAGAAAAGCTATGGCCTCGGTTTCCGTCATAATCCCCACCTATAATAACCTCCACCTTACAATCCAGTGCTATGAGTCTCTTCTCCGTCAGGTAGTCCCAGACATTCCGGCGGAGATTATTTTTGTGGATAACGGTTCCACGGATGGGACACAGGGGTGGATTAGAGATGTAGCCAGCACAAGAAAGGGGCTGAAGGGCCTCCTTCTTCCGAAGAACACCGGATTCGCCGGGGCCTGCAATGAAGGCTACAAAGCCGCTGGAGGCGATATTATTGTTTTCTTGAACAATGACACCAGAGTGATGGATGGGTTCTTCAGGGACATTGTGAGGCTTTCTAACAAGCATCCTGATATGGGGTTAGGAGGGGTTATCTCAAATTATGCAGGGGGAGCCCAGCAGATTTCGACCGGATATAAAAATGACGCTGAAATGTTTGCCCTTGCCAAGCGACCCAGGAAAGAATATGGAGACTTGTCGGTCCACACCGGGATGGTCGTTGGGATATGCCTGTTTGCGAAGAGGGGAGTTCTTAACGCCATCGCCCTCGATGGGTTAGCCGATGGAAAACTCTTCGATGAACGGTTCTGGCCCGGAATGTGGGAAGACAACGATATTTGCTTCCGTTCATATCTGAAAGGTTTCAAAAATTATGTCTTCTGGGGGCTCTTTGTTCATCACGAGGGGTCTCAGACCTTCCGGAAGATGGAAAGCGGATGCAACGGCATTCTCGAACGGAACCGAAAGGTCTTCGAGGATAAGTGGCGGGGAATTCTTTATAAAGAAAGGAAGGACCACAAGGTCGTTGCGATGCTGAGAGTAAAGAATGGAGAAAGACACATAAAGAGATGTCTCCGGAGCCTTGAAAAGTGGGTGGACGAAATTGTTGTCCTCGACACCGGATCAACCGATAGAACAGTTGATTATATCCGTGGATTCAAAAAGGTGGTTTCGTTTGACGGGAACACATTCGCAGGCAAGCCATTACAAGAATACAACGAAAGACAACACCTTCTGGAAATGGCCCGGAAGAGGGAGCCGACCTGGATTGTCCGGGTCGATGTTGATGAAATCTGGGAGGACGACATAACCAAGTGGTTGCCTCGCCTTCTCAATCCCGCCGACCCCTGCACAACTCATTGGCGGTTCCCGATGAAAAACTTCTGGCGGGACGAGAAGAAAATCAGGACAGACGGAATCTGGGGGCAGATGGCTCCTTATGGGCTATTCCGGAATATCCCCCAGCATCAGCTTGTGGACAATCACCATCCCCAGGGATTTCACACACAGGCTGTCCCTGAGCCTCCTATGCTGTGGGTTAAAACCGCCCCTGTCAATATGTTACACTATGGCTACAGTTGCTGGGAGGAAATCCAGAGAAAGGCCGAGTGGTACAGGGAAACAGACACCGAGAAGAGGGTTGAGGCAATCGGGACCCCAAACTATGACCACTTGACAGACGAAACCAATATGCAGCTTGAGGATTATAAGCCTTCCCCCAAGTTGACTGTCCTGATGATGATTAAGGATGAATGGGAGCTGGCGGAAAAGGCCCTTGAACCCTTGAAATATATTGTGGACAGAATTCGTTTTGTCCATACAGGTGACGGGAAGTTTGACCCGGACCACCGTCTCGCAGGACATTTTTATGATGTCACCAAACACAAGTGGGATGATAATTATTCCCATCCGAGAAATCACGGCCTCAGCGATATTTACGACGGGTGGGTCCTCCATCTTGACCCGGACGAGTCTATCCGGGGGGATAGTTTAGAGAAAATCCGGCCACTCCTCAGCAAACAGGAAGCTGATGTTTATCTGGTGAATATAGTTAATCTTGTCATCGACAAGCCCACCGGAGAGCGGAGAGATTCTATTCAGGAAGCACCAAGGCTATTCAGGGCGGAAGCTGGGTTGAGGTATTCAAATCCGGTTCACGAAACCTTGGATGACTCGATCAGGGATAAAGAGGGGATTAGAGTCAGGAAAGCCGATATTTTTATTGAACACTATGGCTTCCTCATTGGGAAGGTCTCCTGGTTGCCGGGATATGAAGAAGGGGCCTCTGATGACAGGCTGGGGAAAAAACTGCAATATTACAAGAAGCTGAACGACGATTGGGCGAGAAAGAGCCCTCTTGACCCCCGTCCCTATTATAATCTCGGGATGCAGGCACTGGACGAGGGGGACATTGAAAACGGGATAGAGCTTCTCAAAAGGTCGGAGTCGTTGAACGAAATGGGGTTGTGGCAATCTTCGGCGAGCCTGGCTGGAGTTTATCTGGGAATGGCCAAGGAACATATCCGAAAAGCCCTTTCTCAGTTGTCAAAACAGAATGTAAGTAGAAGGCCAATGGAAAAATTGCTTGATGTTTTGAACGAAAATGCGAAGGATATAGTCCGGGTGGGGTGATAGAGATGGAGACTTCTTCGGGCGGGATTAAGTTCACCTGGAACGGGGAGAAGGTTAGGGATGAGTGGCAGAAAAAAGCCTTCGCTGGGGTAAAGGCCGGGTGCAGAGTAGTAACCGAGGAAGTGAGAAAAAATGTATCACTCCCCGGGGGCTACAGCGGCCATCCTTATTCCAGAACAAACCCTACGGGCTTTATGAATGCGGAATACAAATTCCAAGTTCATAAACCGAAGAGCGGGTTGCAGGTCAGGAAGCCAAGCTTCGTAGTGGGGAGAGAGAGAGTCAGCGGAGTTGCAGGACTGGAGAATACAAAAGTTGCCAGAATGGTGGTCTATGGGACATCGAAAATGATCCCGAGAGATGTTGTCCACCAGTCGGCTTCTCTCGCTCTCCCTGAAATCCGCAACGCAGTTATGGGGGCTTTCAAGGGTGGCGGCGGAGGTTCTGCGGCTGACTATGAATAAGAGAAGAAGAAATGAGCAATGAATATGGACTACAAGAATTATGGAGGTGTAGATGTCTCTCCTACAAGGCCCTGACGGATATTATTGGGGACCGGGCCTATATGCAACATATTTCGGAAATGCCGAATCCTGAATTTCCGTCATTATCTCTCTGTGTATTAAATGATCCCCCCAACTTCTCAATGCCAACAGTTATCGACGGGAAATATCAGATGGATGGGTGGGCGAGAGATCGCTCCTCCGCTGCCAATATCCAGCCGATTCTAAAGAGCCTGTTTCAGAGACAAAACTGGTCGGATAATTTGTGTCGCATATTACAGAGTTATTGCTATAATAAAGGCGATACGGTTTGGGAAACGGCCCCGAACCTCTTTCACTCTTACAGCATCTGGAACATAAGGTGGTTGTCGATATGACGAATATTGGACCGAAGATATTTTTTTGCCCTGTTTGTAAGCAAATGGGGCAGGATACAAAATTAGGGGTTGTGGAAAACGACATCATCCGGATGAAGAGGAAGGACCTCTACATCGAATTTCAAGGAACAGGAATATTCAGAATCGTCTGTTGGAAGTGTGGAGCAAGGATCGAGGAAATCACGGACGATTATGTTGAATATCTTCAATATCTCAAGAATAAACAGGGTCGAGGAGAATCGCACCCCTCGCCCAAAACCAAGTAACAAAAACCCGTCGGTTGGATGGCACGAGGCCCTGGAGGCCCATTAAAGAAGTTCACGGGACCGGCAAAAGGAGGTAGTTATGGCCTGGAATATGCCAGCTTACAACACCGATAACTACACCTTCGGGCCTTGTGTCGTTTACATCGGCCCCACAGGAGCTACTCCTGTCACCGATGTTGGTGCGCTCAAGGGCAACACCGAAGTTGCAGTCAGTAAGGAAATCCTGGAAATTAAGCAGGGTTGTCCGCAAGTCGTAACCAAGCAGTTTGTAACCGTTCAGGGAGCGACAATCAAGTTTAACAGTCTTGAACCTTTCAAGATTGCCAACCTTGAAGCCGCTCTCGGGGCGGGAGTAATCGCCAGCGACGCCGACACCGAGGTCCTGGAGTATGGTGGGGATGTGAATATGTCCGAAAGGGCAGTTCGTATCGTCCACCAGATGCCGAACGGAACCACGGTGACAATGGATTTCTGGCGGGTTCAGGGTCAGGCCGACCTGACCATCCCCTTCAGCGAGACCGAAGAAGTGTCCATTCCTTTCGAGTTCAAGGTGCTTGACGGCATCAAGAATTTCGCCGGGGAGACGATCTCTTCGACTTCCTGTGGGCGGATGTTCCGGCTGACCAAGGAAATCGGGTCCGGTGGGACCACCTGTGATCCGGTGTCCGTCTAAGTCTTAACCAAAGATCAGAGGGGTGCGATTCTTCTCAATTCTGATGACTTAACAACCACAACCTCCTAAATAGGGGAGAGTAAGATGAGCGAGAAAAAGGGCCAAGAGCCTATCGAAGAAGCGAAGAAGTCCGAATCCGCAAAGAAAGACAATCCGGCGGCGGCGGCGAAAGAACCGGAAAAGAATAACGCCGAAAAAGATAAGGCGAGAGAAGCCGCCAAGAAGAAGCTGGAGGAGCGGATCAAGAAGGACCAGGAGGAACAGCTCAAGAAGAAGAAGGAAGAGCTGGACCTTTATCTGAAGGAGGGCCTGAAATTTGAGACCATCCGGGGGGAAAAAGTGGTATGTCCTCCCCTCAACGGAATCGCCGAGAAAACTGCCCTGCGGATTCTGATTAAGTTTATCCTGAAGAATCCCGATGTAATGATGATGGTCGGGGCGATGCAGGGCAACAACGCCAATCTTGGGTCAGCCGCTATCATCAAAATGCTTTCCGGAGACTCCGGGGAAGAGGCGACCACCGCCATAACCGAAATTTCCGCCGCATTGCTCGGAAAGACAGAAGAGTGGGTGGACGAACATCTGTTGCTTGCCGAACAGGTGAAGGTCGTCCGCCCTTTTTTTTTAATCGAGGCGAAAACGCTGTCAGCGTTGAGGGCCGAGATGTAAACCCGAAGACGAAGCACCCGAACCGATGGGTGTCACTCGGAGAAATTTATGACTCCTTAATGCACGAATATGGCCTGACTCTCTCAGAAGCGATAGACATCCCCGATGCTATCGCTTCTGATCTTTTAAGACACGCCAGCCGAAGAAGATTCTATGAGGCGGAAAACCAGGCCACTCTCATTCAAGCAAAAGTCAGCGAATTGCTGACCGGGAAAAAGGCGAAGTACCAGCGCCCTGACGACGCGGCTGCACAACAGAAAGAAGAAACTCCAATGTCGGAAGCGGCATTGAACAAACTAGAGGGACTATTCAATGGCTAAGAAAGCCCATCTTAATGAACTGGAAATCATTAAACGGCTTCGCTTCGAGCCGATCAGAGATAGAAAGGCTTCCGAGGATGAAGCAAAGAAGGTTCTGAAAAAATATTTCTCTGCGGAGACCACGGATCGCTGGAGTCTTCTAACCCCGACCTATCGTGAGCACCTCGACCAGTCTCCGGAGGAGTGGAACAGGGAAGTTTCTGAGCACTTCGCCGAGTCCAGACCCAAAATCAAGATCAGACAAATCAGCGTCATCAGCGGATGTATGGTCGGTGTGGTTGCGGAACTCCGCTATTTCGACAGCGGAATTGAATGCTTCGGGGGCCGGGCGATTTCGCTTGTTCGGGAGAAAGGCGAATACGACCCCGACCCGGACTCTCCCTTGAGGATTGAGGGAAAAACGGTTCCTCCTTATGTTTGGGGAACAAGGAAGAAGTAACGAGAAGTGAACGAAGAACTCGGAAAACTTATCTATGAAGTTGTAGTCGAGTCCCGCAACGCCCTTAAACAGATTGAGGGCGTTAAGAAGGAGTTGCAGCAACTCCGGGAGGAGATGGGGCAGGCCAAGAAGGGGACAGACGACCTCTCCGCTGGCGTCAAGAACGCTGGGGATAAGCAACTCACCTTCGGGAAACTCGTCTCCAAAAATTCTTATGCTCTGAGACAGCTCGCCCGGGTCACCACTATTCTCGGCGGAGTCATCGTCGGGATTTTCGCCAAGGGCACCCGGGAGATGATGCGGTATCAGCTCCAGCTGGCCGATGTTTCGACGATGGTTCTAAAAACCGGGGCGGCGCTTGAGTCTCAGATGGATGTGTATGACAAGCATATCCGGAGGCTTTCGGTAACTTACAATCAGTCCACGACGGTCCTGACGAAGGGCCTGTATGACATCCTCTCCGCCACTTTTGAAGGGGCGGGGGCGATGAATATCCTGGAACACGCCTCGATCTCCGCTGTTGCCGGTTTGACTGAAGTCCAGGTCGCCGCTGACGCCCTCACCACCATTCTGAACTCCTATTCCCTGTCTGCCGAACACGCTGGTGATGTCTCCGACTGGCTCTGGGCGATAGTCCGCCGAGGGAAGGTCACTTATGACCAGTTGGCAGGCTCTATCGGAAAGGTCAGTGCTATCGCTTCGGTCGCCGGGATGAATATGGACGAGCTCGGGGCAATGATTATGACCGCCACCCGAGCCGGTGTCCGCCACGAAGTTGTCACCACCTCGATCAATTCCGTCCTGATGTCTTTTATGAAGGCAACGGAGCGGTCTAAACAGAGGGCTCTTGAATTCGGAATTTCCCTCGACTCCACAACCCTTTCGACAGAAGGGCTTATCGGCGTTCTCGAAAAGCTGACCACGGCGACAGATGGACACGCCAAGGCTACGGCTGGGGATATTGCTAAAATCTTTGAGAACCGCCGTGCTCTTCGCGTCATTATGCCTCTCGTTCAGAACTTCGCCGGGTTTCAGGAAGACCTGATGTATCAGACTCGTCGAAGCGGATATGCTCTCACCGCCTATAATAAAATCGCTAACACCGCTGAGTTTGAGTTACAGAAACTTGGCAAGCAGTTCACTATGTTCCGGATGGAATTGGGGGAATATCTCATTCCCGTCATAACCAGCCTGATTCAATCGCTCAGTAGTATGTTGAATTGGTTCAGAGATTTATCCCCCACCGTGCAGAAACTCCTTGTTATCCTTGGACTGACCACAGGGGCTGTTCTCCTTTTAACAGGTGCTCTGTCCTATATGATTCCGGTCCTTGCCGCAATCAAGGGATTGTCTATGGCCCTCTGGGGAAAGCTGGCGATTATTGGGGCTGTTATTGGGGCTATCGGGCTCATAAGTACCAGCCTCGTTGTCGGGAAGAAGGCCACGGACGACTATAAGGCTTCCATAGACGAATCGACAAAATCCCTCCACGAAGCCGAAAAGGCTATGCAGGAATATTCAGAGTCTGCCAAATACATCCGTGACCTCAAAGAAGAATATGAAGGCTATGAGAAGATGTTGGCGAAATCGGAGAAGGGAAAATTCCAACACAAATATGCTACAGCATCCCTTACCAGAGTAACAAGAGAGATGGTTAAGGCTGTCGATGACGCTTCTATCGCCGAGAAAGCTCTCAATGGCGAATTAACTATCAACAAAGAACGCCTCAAGGAGGTTACCGAAGAGACCAAAGCGAGGACTCTTGCGCTGGTTGATAACCGGATAGAGAACGCAAAATTCCAGCAAGAGATTCTCTCAATGCAGGTCAAAAATATGTCTTCGCTTGATGAGCTTCAGAAGAAAGCGAAGGAGTCAATGAAGTCCCTTCAGGACGCGAGGGAAAGCTTCCGCCTGGCCGCAAGTAACTTGGATTTGGATGCTGATTCGGAGATGATAAGGGATGGGCTTACTGGGACAGAAGAAGCTTATGAGCGATTCTATGAGAATGTCCAGAAGCTCCAGAGAGAGAAGGGTGGAGATGTTTTTACATTGGCCCAAATCGCCAACCTAAGAAATTGGGGCGAACTGATCCGGGCGACGACCGGCGATACTACCGCATACAATGATGCTACCCGTGAGAGGATGAATGCGGAAGAAGGATTGGCTGCGATAGACGAAGAGATCTCTAAGCTTGAGAAACAGAGAGCCGACCTGGTATCTGGCCTCGCCGACAAACAAGCGGAGGCTCTTGGAGTTATTAGGAAAAATGTTGACGCCTACAGAGACCTTAAGCAGGTCACTCTGGCGATGGATGCTGCATATCTTGGGAACACGGAAACTTTACACGACCTCTCCGCAACGCTGGCTGATGCCGAAGAAAAAGTAATAGCCTATTATGCCGCAATGGAACAAGGGGTTGATACCGGCCTGAATATCGACGAACTGGAAAAGGATGTAGAGAGAGCCTCCAAGGCCCTTTTTGATTTTAAGGTTGACTATACCACCACTTATAAAGAAGCCCTCACTCAGACCATTGACGATCAGGTGAAATTCGGGGGTATGCGACTGGATATTGCCATTGAGCAACTTGAGGCGAAGGTCGCCGCCCTGAAGGCTTCTAACGAGATTTCTCTCTCCGAGGAGAGAGTCTTCTATGAAAAAATTGCCGAATATCGCCGACAGAACTTCGAGGAACAGACCAGAATATTCAATGAAGTAAACGAGAGTATCAAGGGGGACTACACTAATTTTGTCGCCGATATTCTCGACTTCAACAAAGACCTCGGGGACTCCTTTAAGGACCTCGGAGACAATATTTGGAACTCTTTCCGAAACGCTTTCGCAAAGTCTCTGGTTGAGAAGGCCGGGTTCGACAAGATTTTTGAGGGGAACATCGCCGACCTCGGAAATCTCGTCGGCGGGCTCGGAAAAAGCGTTGAGGCCGTCTTCTCGAATGTCTTTGGGACACTTGGATTGACGAAGGGGGCTACCGAGGCTGCTGTAGCCGAGGGGGTTGTGTCCTCATCTATGACTGCGGCTCAAGCCTATTCGATGGGGATACAGGGTCCGGCCCTACAGTCAGGGATGTTCACGACATCTATGACTGCCGCCCAAGCTCATTCATTGGGGATACAAGGCCCCGCTTTGGAATCGGGAATGTTTACCGCCCCCGCCGTCGCTCCTACAGCCGCCAGTGCTGGGCTTGGGGCGAATATATCCGCTGCCATAAGTGCAGTCCTTCCTCCTGTCCTTATCGGAGCCCTGGCCGCTCACGGGATAATACAGGGGGCAGAAGACCTTAAAAAGGCATTTGAGGGAAATATGGACTCCCTCGAAGACTTAGATTATGCACTAACCGGGGTGGGGAAAATGGTCCAGCCGGTCGCGGCCCTCCTCGACTCTTTGGCCGGAGATTCCACCGCTGGTTTCATAGCAACAAAGGCGTTGGCGTGGTCGGGGGTCGGGACAATGATATTTCCTGGAGTTGGGACGGCCCTTGGAGGGATAGCTGGTGCCGTCTATGGCCTTGCTGAGTCTATGGGAATCATCAAACACGGGCCGTCCTGGGAGGAGGAGTTCTCCGAGATGGTCAACGATTTCCACGAAGGGAATATGAGGCAAGATGAGCTGTTCACCCAGACCTTCCTGAGAGAGACAAATTACCTTCACGACTATTGGGGGAAGCAAAGCGTCGATATGGAAGCATCCTGGGGAGAGAGGATGGCTGAATATCTCAAATATGAGAAAACCGGACTCTTCACGGATGAACAGTTAGACGAGCTGAAAGCCGCTATGAGGCTGGGGACGACTGAGGAGGAACTGGCGGAGCAAAAAAGACAGACCGCCGAGGGAGCACTGGAAGACATTTGGACCGATAAGTTCTGGAAGGAATTTAAGGACGATCTTCACCTCTGGCAAAACGAACTTGAGGGGGTGGGAGAAGCGTGGGAGTCAGCTACGGATGCCTATGTTAATCAGGGGCTAGATTTCTGGGATTCCTTTATGGCTGAGCTCGATGAGCTTCCCGGCCTAACTGAAGATGTCAGGGAGAGGGTGGAGAGGATCGGGAGCGAGGCATTCAAAGCTTGGGACGAGGAGGGATGGAATGCCGCATTTGAGCTTGAGGGATGGAGGGCTCACCTTGAAGAGATGGGGGCGCTATTGGCCTCAAACGAAATTTATGGACAAGACCTGGACAGGCTCTTTAAGGACTTGGATTTGGTAATGCAAAAATTCTTTGATCCCGAGTGGGATTTAGACCTAGAAAAGACTTTAGAAAATATGGGATTGACAGGCCCGCTATGGACCAATTTCATAGAGGATATGAAGGAGCTTCAAGAAGCTGGAGTAACTGAGTTTGAGCACTTCAGCGACGATATGAAGGACAAAATCAGGGAGGGGTTCGAGGCTCCCGATCAGTTCTTAAATTTCGAAGACTTTGATCCTGATGAAGCGAGGAAAATGGGTAAGCTTTATAGAGAGGAAGTGAAGAGGGGGGCTGGGGAGGAGCCGGTCGATATTCCTTTCATTCAGACCGGACTGGACGAGATACTTGAATCAATAGAGGGAATCCCCACGGAGCTAAGAATTGCGATAAAATACACTGAAGAAAACGAGCCGCCGTCTGGAGGCGTTCCCTCCGCCCAGTCAGGAGGCTTTACCGGAACCAGAGAGGGGCTTTGGTATCTCCATCCTAATGAATATATATTGCCAGCGGATAAGGTCCAGTCCCTGATTTCAGGGCTTTTGTCCGGAGGTGCTAATTTTGCACAGAACCTCCCGTCTTCAATGAGAGGGATAGATATTAAGTCCCCGGCATTCAATAGGGCTGAGGCCCCGGCGGGGAGTGGGGGTATCACGATAGCTCCAGTTGTAAATGTTTCTTCCGGGGTGATTAACGATGCTCTATATTGGCAGAATGTGGCTCGGGAAAAAATCATCCCTGCCGTTGACCAAGAGTTGCGGAGATATGGAAAGAGGCTAGGAGGTTAATATAATGAGTTGGGCCAGAAGACAAAATACAGATGGGCCTATTATTAGGTTTGTTTATTTGTGGTCCGGGCGGTGGCCCGTGTCCTACACCCTGGATTTCTCTGGGACAAATTGCACAAAAAAGGTAACTTGGGACCGGGTTGCCGAAGTCCATACTCTTGATCGTGGGCAGTATAAGCGATACCAAAAAGGCCACCAAGTAAGGATAACTCTCTCTTGGGGTCAGGATGCGCTGTTCCCGCCACAATTTTGGGATGTCGATAGCTATTGGGGGAGGTCGGAGAAGATATTAAGGCTTCTATATAATACCACTTGTCACCAACAAATGTCTGTATGGCCGTGGCCCGCCGCCCACCCCACGAACTATTATGATGTTATTTGGGAAGATGGGTTCGATTTTAATTATATCAAGGGACTAGAGAAGATGGGCTTTCAGGGGGAAATTAAGCTGATCGGAAAAACTATTTATGATGAAATCCCCTTCCTTGACTATTCTCAATTTTATGGCGGAGAATACCAGTGTGACCCTATAACCCTTTAGGAGGAGGAACGGATGATTAAGAGTCAAATGAGAATTGTAATAAGTTGCCCCTGGTGTAAAAAGCCCATAGGATATGCCTTTGACCGTGACGGATTGGTCGAGAATAACGAATTGATCGGGCGGTTCTGGGGGAATTCCCTTGAGTGTGTGAACTGCAAAAATCCCATTGAATTGCTAATCAATGTAAAATACAAAAAGGTGAAAAAGAAGAAATGAGCGCTCCTGACATCAGAGGATTTTCCGGCGCAACGCCACTAGAGCCCGTCCGAATAACTGACGCCAGCGACGATAAGGCATTCAATATCGGCGTGGTTGCACCTGGCGGTTCTGTGACCAATTATGAATGCTGGTGGTGGAACTATGGGTATGCCAAGCTTTATGACGGCCAGATTTCATTGATCTCCCATCCAACCCTCGATCTTGGGGCAAATTCTGACACTATTGATGTAATGAATCTTGGTGCTCCTTTTACAGGAGAAGCCCTGTCAAAGGGTGTTATTGGAACCAGGCTTAACACGGCGGGGTGGACATATCCCCTCCCTCATCCTTGGACGCCCTTCGAGGACAAATTTGCAGCAGGAATAAAATGGGACCCTCCTTCCGGAGCAACACCTGGGGCTATTCGCAAGGCTTTTCAATGGGACGGAGCCTATCATCCCGACGGCTGGGACTTCATCCTCTATCCGATGGGGAATGAATATCTTCCCGACAGCGTTTACCTTGATTATCCAATGGGATATTTGGTCAATGGCTCACCCCACAGCCAAAAGATACAAGTTGATGCCTCTTATCCAACAGGGTTCAAGTGGCAACACTGGAAATCTATCTCTACCGGAGATTATGAATATTATCAATTCCCTAATTCGGCGGGAAATCCTTGGTATGACAATGTGGATAATGCAACCGGATATATTGTTTCCCTCTTATGGGAGCCCCTTGATATTAACGGCGGAGAGAATTGTGGGATAGAGATAGAAGACGGGGTGTATAAATATGTGATTTACAGCAAACTTATCGCCGGGGTTAAGCATATTGGGATAACTTCCTCTTGGCACACGGGAGTTGATACTTGGTCGCCTATCTCGGCGGGGAAGAAAGTCGTTGATATTATCGTCATTGGGAATTCCCTTTCCGTTGAGGTTGATAGCGTCTTAGCATTCTCGGTAACCCTAAACTCGGCCTCAGCCCAAAAGTGGCTCAGATGGGGAGCCCTCCCCTCGACATATAGCACTATCCCGGGAACATCGTGGGGCCACGCCGACTTCGGATATATCAAGTTCTATTGTGGTGGGACAACCAAGCCGACGACATAATGCCGAATATCCTTCACAACCCCAGCTTCGAGGACATACCTGACCTTTACAAGTGGAACAAGGTCGGGGTAGCAGCGAATATTCACAAGAGTCCCATTGTTGCCTGGGATGGCTCTTATTCTCTCCGGCAGGAAGGCCCCACTTCTTCCTATTCGGGAAGAACGGTGGAGTCCGACCCGTACCCAGCAATAGCCGGAATTGAATATTATATTAACGGATATTTTTATATCAGGGATTCCGGTGCCGGAGACCCCTCCAAAAGTCAGACCCACACCAGGCTTCGGATGCGGTTCTATGACGCCGGGATGTCTCATATTGGATATGGGTATTGGAACCCCTCCTATCCGGATTGGGGATGGACAACTGTAACGACCTGGGATACTTGGTTGGAATATAGTCCTCTGGGGACCCCCGGTTTCTCTTTTGTTGCTCCAGCCGGGACTGCCTATATCTCTGTAGTCCTTGAATCTCGCTATGACTCTTCGTTCCCAAACCCGAATAATGATGTGTTCTGGGATTATATATTGCTGGAAGGGCTGGTCCCCTTCTCGTCGGACGATTGGAGAATAAGAGGGTATATTGTCGGCCCGATGCCTTCTTCATACAACAGGGTTGTGGGAAATCTTGGGGAGGCCGCCAGCTCGAACACCTATCTGATAAAAGGGGAAATTGACTATATCTGGCAATATCTTGACGAGCCGGACGAAGGGTTTATGGAGGAAGAGGATAAGCTTTGCAACCGGCCCAGGTCGAAGATATTATTCTTTCACGACGATTTACCGGCACAGTCTGTCCCGGCGGGGAAAGATGGCGAATATCATTATATCGACATCACAGACAGGATAATCAGTTGCGGAAACATCTCTCGGGATATTCCGTCGGAGCCGGGACATATCCCGAAGCTGGTGGTTTCCGATTTAATGATCAATGTTGATAATAGTGATTATTATTTTTCTGACCGCAACGACGACAGCCCGTTCAAGACAATCCTCGACGCTGGCGGGGATTATATTGGATGGATGGATGGGGGGAGATTGGAGGTGTGGTGCGGCTTCCTTCGCTATAATAATGTTATCAAGCTGATTCAGAAGGCGAAGATGGTCATTGTTAATATCCAGACTGATAGCAACGCTGGGGTAGCCACAATCTCTCTTAGGGACTATGTAACTACCATCCTGGACAAACAGGTTGGGCTTCCGGTAGCAGAAAGCGTCCCGGCGGTGGGAGCTATAGATTTAGGAGGAGAGAGACCACTTGAATATCCGACCAAGCCGTTTTCCGCAATAAGCCCCGCCTTCACCAACTATCTTGAATTCAGAACCAACCTCACCCCGGACTGGAGGAAAGTTTACATCCCGGATGGAAATTGGGGTAAACACACAAGGGCCATATTGATGCAGGGTGCGATGAATCAGCCGTGGGCTGATGGCGGACTTGTGATGGGGATGGCGGCGACTGGAGCATCGAGTGACGAGTCATTTACTTTCACGTTTGACGAAGAAACCCAGAAATATACAATTTCAGGGTCCGGGATTGATTGGCTCGTTATGAGGACAAATACGGGAGTTGGGTGCCAGTCAAGGTGGGGCTGGCCGGGCGACGGGTTAACCATATATGGAAATGGAACAGATGAAACAGAGCTTGAGTCCGTTGTCCCCCTTGCAGATTCGGTCAATTTTACTTGGCTCCTCCTTGAGCTTATTGAACAGGTCGGGGGTTATAAGCCCGCCGTTGGTTCGTGGTGCGACATTGAGAGCCTCCCGGGGATCAACTTTAACAATGTCCGCTGGGACGAGAAGACGCTATTAGACTGTATTGCTGATGTCGTTGTCGCTGGTAGTGGAGTAATGTGGATGGACGACGAAGGGACGATATATTTCAGGACCTATGAAGGGATGGATTATTCTGCAACAAAAACCCTGGAAGGGAATAAAAATTATATTAAGATGGAATATGTGGGCCGTGACGCCGACAGGAAAATTAGGAAATTAACAATCACCGGCAGAAGAGAGGACCTTGTGGGGGAGAAAGATACTGGCCTTCTGGTCGGCTCTGAAATAAACATCTCAGCTTATGTGATCGACGAAAATACTCCCAATCTGGCCCAGACAGTCACCGATGATAATTTTAGAAGATTCAATGTAATCCCGTCTAAAATGGATATTACTGCTGCATATCTCCCGTCATTAAATGTAGCCGACACTCTCAGGCTTCTGGAGCCATCAAACCCGAAGCCGCTTCGCGGGCAAGTCCTCAGATATGGACTTGATCCCCATCGGTTCCAAACGACTATCTCTCTCCTCCCCCTGGTAGAATCATACACCTGGAATTTGAAAGAGGAGTGGGATGATTTCTATGCTGAAGACGGACTTCTGTATGTCCCCTGGGATATGGATTATTTGCAACCCAGCCTCCTGAATGCTGGCCCCGGCTACAGGGAATATGTCTATGATGCTGGTGCAGGGCTCGCCGCCACCTGGGTCTCGTTGGACTATGATGCCGACCTTTCGCACAAGACCTTTTTTCTCGACCATTTTGATTATGACCCCTCGGGAAGATACACCCTTTTCAACTTCCCCGATGCCAGTCTCCTCGGGGCGTTTAGCTGGATGAACTCTGACACTCCCTGGGTGAGGATGGACGCTAGGAACGCCGACTGCTCTGTATTTGCCAGGATAGACAACATCCTCGACGGGACCCCTTCGAGATATATCAACTACAAGATTTGGGGAGCATATCGGATTCAAGAAATATTTGATTGGTCTGAGGGGGAGGAATGGACGGCTCAAGCGGCGAAACATTTTCACGGCTTTGTGATGAGGATGAGGGATTATATGAGCTTCTGGTATTCCTTCATAAAGGCCAGGGGAGGATATTCTTCCCCCCGAGTGGGATTCTACAATAGCGGGATCAATAACTACAGGAATACGGCCCAGCCGAGGGCTTATGGCCCCTTGGGGGAATGGCACACTCATTATCTCGAATTCGCCGGAGGGGTTGATCCGGGGGCAAATGTCCAACAGACGGTGACAGACTTAACCCAGACGGAATTATGCAACGGCCAGATCGGGGGGTTGACATCCTGGCCTTGGCAGGCTATGGCAGGGTTCGGGTTCGCCCGCTGTCTCGGGGATATGTTAAATATCCATCTCACTTCCGAGGAAGCCCCCGATGCTGAAGCCCCCGTTTTCTCATATTGGACCGGGGCCACCCCGACAGGCCCCTGGACTTCGCACGGATCGACATTCCCACAGGGGGTTTCGACACGGTGTATCCGCATCAGGGTCAGCCTTTCCCGGGGAGACGAATATTCCACTATCCCTTGGCTGAAATCTATGACACTATCTTTTAATAAATAGGAGACCTGAAATGGCAGCTATTACACCCCTGTTAAAGTTCATCGAAGAAGGAACGGTTGGTGCAGAGATTGGGGTTCGGGCGGGGGACAGCAGCGAGCTTATTCTTCAAATCCCCGGAACTCGCCTCCTCTGCATTGATCCGTGGTCGGCGACTCCGGGCTATGGGGAGTCTCTGGACTATAAGATTATCAAGGCAGAGGCGATGAGGAAACTTTCTCCTTTCGGGGACAGGGCCACGATTGTTGAATGTATCTCCTCGGAAGCATCTCTTCTCGTTGATGAATATTCGCTCGACTTCGCTTTTCTCGACGGGAACCACTCCTTCCCCTTCGTTCTCGCCGACTGCCTGATATGGTGGCCGAAAATAAAGCCCGGTGGGATTTTGTGCGGTCACGACATCGGGATACACAAGCCCCCGACTCACGAAGCAAAGAGGGCGGTTGACCGTTTCTCGCATAACATCGGAAGGCCGGTCGAAGCCCACGGAGAATGCTGGCTGATTAGAAAATGAACGACAAGTGCGTCTATACTATCAACTTCGGAGACTATGACCGGCTGAGAGAGCCCGCCATAATTACTCCGGGGTGGGATTATATTTGTTATTCAAACAGAGAGATCAGCTCGAAGAATTGGGAAGTAAGGATCATAGAGCCGAATCTTTCGCATTGTCTCTCGGCAAGATATGTCTATATCAGCTCACATCTGTTTGCTCCAGAATACAAACACAGCCTGATGATCGGTGGCCAGGTGGAGATTCTCTGTGATCTCGATCAGTTTGTCGAACAGCACTGCGACTTGGACCGTGATGTCAGCCTGATGACACATCCCGCGAGAAGCTGCATCTACAAAGAGGCCGACCTCATTCTGAAAGAGGGCATCGACAAGTCCGGGAGAGTCGAGAAACAGATTGCGAGATATAAGAGGGAGGGGTTCCCAGCCAACTATGGGCTATATGCTCACGGAATTATTCTAAGAGAAAACAACCAGCGCGTTGGGAGACATAATGAACTCTGGTGGAAAGAGGTATTACTCGGCAGTCATAGGGACCAGCTTTCGTTTATGTTTACTCTTTGGAAATATGGCCTTGTGACCTGCCACTCATTCCCCTACAGCGTTCTCTATGGAAAAGAGTTTGGGATATACTTTCACGGCAAAGACAAGAGGGTGTTCGGATGAAAATATCTTTTACCATCCCCGGGGAGCCGAAGGGGAAACAGCGGGCGAGAACCGGGAAGGGATTCGCCTACACCCCGAAACAGACCGTGAGATTTGAAAGCTATGTCCGTGTGTGCTTCTTCAATAAATATCCAAATTTCACACCCCGGGGCGGCCCAGTCAGGATGACGGTCATCGGATATTTCCCCGTCGCAAAGTCAAGGCCGAAATGGTGGAAAGCCCTCTGTGGAGAAATTGAGGAAAACGGAGGAGGAGAAGGAGTCCCTTTCGTCTCTGCCCCGGATTGGGACAATGTAGGAAAGATCGTGGCCGATGCTCTCAATAAGATCGCCTATGATGATGATAGGCAGGTCTTCTCCTGCCTCACCGAACAATATTATTCTCCGAGGCCGAGACTCGAAGTGGCGCTCGAATTTTTCGACCAAGCGACGAAAGAGCAGCCTATTCTAATCCCTCTATGGTCAACTGTATTATCCTCTCCGTGTAGTCCTTAGAGAAGAGGACACACTGCCTGTCCGTTGTGAACTCCCCAATCTCCACGACCTGTCCGATGTTGACCGGATGACTCTCGGGGAAAATGATTCTCGACCCTGCCGGGATAATCATAATGTCCCGATAGGTGATGGGATGCACCGCCAGGGGTTGAGGACTTTTACATCCTGCGAAGACGATTGATGTCGTCAAACAGATCAGTAATATCTTTTTCATTTTTCTCCTTGTTCTCGTTGAACCGCTTGAGAAGTGCCGTGATTTCCTTCCTTCTTTTCTCGCTGGCCTCTCGATAGTCCGAGATGATGGAAAAGACCAGTTTGAATATGTCCGCCCAGGGCAGGGTTTTTATGATGGTCCAAAAGCTCATATTCCCTCCTTATTTGTAGTTTGGCTTTCGTTTCCTGTCCGGTTTTCTCTGTCCCCTCAAGATGGCCTCCCTTGAGTCGTACTCCGCACAGTTGACACAGATGTCGGTGTATTTTCCAAGGATGAAGCGGTCGAATCCGGTGAGCTTATTCTCGCACTGTTTGCACTTTAACATTATTATCTCCCGGCTCTGGTATTGATAATGATTACTATTTCCTCCCCCACGGTATATGATTTTTCGAGGAATCCTGTAGGCAGGTGTTGTTCACATATATGCGGTCTTTTAGTTATTGATATACTAGAAACCTCGATTCCGGGGCTTTTTATAAGATCTTCTGCTGCCTGATATAATATTCCACACGCCTTCAGCTTTTTTATCATAGCCCCAGCCTCTCCTTGTGCCAGTGGACGGTTTCCTTCAGCCCCGGGATGAAGTCGGTGTACTTTAACCCCAGAGCTTTCTTGCTCTCACGATTGTTGACATCATAATAGCCCACATCACCAACAAGCCCTGGAGCTATGGAGATATTACACTCCTTTTTTGTCGTGAGCAATATCCTGGTATATAAGGCCCACAGGGCGGTCTGTTCGCCAGATGAAATATTGAGGACGGTCCCCGGTTCGGTCTCGATGGCCCTGATATTCGCCTCCACGACATCTCCGACATAAGTGAAAGTCCGGGTGATATTCCGGTCCCCAGATAAGACACACCCTTTCCCGACCAAGACATTGTTAATCCAGATCGCTACCACCCCGCCGAAGGTTCCCCAATCCTGCCTCGGGCCATAGATATGAAAATAGCGGAGAACGGTGGTGTCGAGAAGCCCCTCCTTGGAAAAATATTGGACATACCTGTCCCCAGCCTCCTTGCTGATCCCATAATAACTACAGGGGTTGAGCGGCGTGGTTTCAGAGATAGTATCTCTTCCGCAATCTCCATAGACGGAGCCGGTGGAGGAAAAGATGAATTTCTTGGCTCCGTTCTTCTTTGCCATCTGCAACAGTTTCAGCGTCCCCTTCCCGTTGGTGTCCAGGTCCCGGCGAGGGTCCTTGAGACAAATATTCTTCTTGCTGGCGGCCAAGTGGAAAACGACATCAAGGCGTTGGGGTGGATAACGGAGAGAGATAGAGAGAATATCTGTATCGCTGAAATAAAAATCCTTAGACTTGAACGCCTCTCTAAGGTTCTCCCTTTTTCCTGCCTGTAGATTATCAACCCCATAAACGACCCAGCCTTCTTTGAGAAGTCGGTCGCAAAGATGGGAGCCGATGAATCCGGCGGCCCCGGTTACCAAGGCGGTCTTTTTCATATCTTTAGGTCCTTCATCGCCGATAATATCACCGCTCCCATCTTCCCTATTTAGTTTGCGGCTGCATATATGGATGCCGTTGTACCGGAAAGGGGCGGGAATGACTCAATCTCTTCGGCAGCTTGGTTGATGGCGTCAATCAGCTCTAAGACTGCCTCCGCAAAGTCATCCGTTATCTCTTCGTGCCTTTCCGTCCACTCCAGATAAAGCTTGAACAGCGTTTTATACCTGGTGTGATGAGCAAGCCGGAGCCGGTTGATCTTTCCGGAGATCATAAGTTGGCCGAGTGCCCCAAGAATCTCGTCTCTCGTCAGGGGTCTATCCTCTGCAATATCTGCAAGGGAACGCTCCCATCCTTTATCAGCACTCATTCGGCCCTCCGGAGGTCCAAAATTGACTTTATGGTGGAAATAGCCGAATCAACCGCTCTCTCCGTTACCAGAATGTAGCTCCCAATGTCTGATAAACCGCTGGTGACGATTTCCCCCCGTAACTGGTGTCTGAGTAGCCCCCTGAATAAAGAAAGCTCGTCAGAGAAATAATAGGTCTTATTCTTCTTTGTCTTGACGGCATAGGAATAGGCATTGACCACGATCTCAAAAGATTCGTTCTTGAAGACCGTTCTCTCTTCTCGGGGCTTCCTGCCCTTCTTCCTGGGCTTTTTCTTTGTTGTGGCCATAGGTTCCTCCTAGAAAGGAGGCAGATCGTCGCCATCGGCGGCACTTTCCTGCCCCCCGGATTTCCGGTCGGTGAGGACGATGATGTCTTCGGCGAAGATGGACGAAGAATAGCGGGTTTTGCCGTCGTCGTCTTCCCACTTCCGGTTCTGAATCCTCCCCTGCACGAACACCCTCGTTCCCTTGTGGATTTTCTTCTCAACCGTATCGGCATATCGCCCGAAACAGACGATATTATGCCAGGTCGTCTCTTCCTGCCACTCGTCATTCTTCTTCCAACTTTTCGTTGTGGCCACGCTGAACATCGCCATCGGCTTTCCGCTCGATGTTTCCTTGACCTTCGGGTCCTGTCCGACATTCCCAATCACAATCGCTAAGTTCTTCGACAGACTCATAATAAAACTCCTTCTTTTCTGGTTTTAGCATTCGGACTTAGGAATCCAGATGATCCCTGACTCCGAGATGCCGTTTTTAGCTATAAGGTCGCGGTCCTTCTTACATTCTCCAAGAATCTTTGCTGCGGAGGCCAACAACACACAAAAGATTGCAGTCCCCTGGTCGGTGGTCAACTGCTCGGATTTCAGAACCCCCTCTCCAATCCCTTGGAGATGATTGACAAAGGCATAGGCGTTGATATAGGGGACCTTCCCCGTTCTTCCTAGCTCAATGATGTCATCGTTCAGGCTCGTGACTGTCTCGGATAGGGTCTCTTTAATCATTATCGTAATATTCCTCCTGTTCAGCGGTCATATCGCCAAATTTGAAAGTTTCCGGTTCCCAAAAGAGGCTCTTCGTTCCAATGGGTCCGTGTTTTTGTTTTGCTATAACAACCTTTGTCACATTCTTTGGCTTACTCTCGGGATCATATTTGAAGGGCCAGTGCATAAGAAGAACATTATCAGACCTCTCTTCTATGCCACCATATCCCCGAATATCTCTCAGGGCTGGGATATGACCCTCCCGGTGGTCCGGTTGGCGGTTCAACTGTGAAATAACGATAACCGGAATATTCAGGTTTTTAGCCAAGTGATGAAGCCCCAAGGCGGCTTTCCCCAAGGCTTCAATAGAATCCTCTCCTGCCAAAAGTTGAATATAGTCAACAATCACGACATCGGCTTTCACGGATAGGGCATTGTCATAAATATCTCCCAGGGTTGGTGATGCTGCATCGTTGATATAAAGGGGGAGCTTCTCAAGCTTGGCTGCCTCCTTAGCTACCTTGGTTAAGTCTTCTCCGGAGAGCCGACCGTTATGGATTGTAAACCCGACAACTCCGGAGCGAAGAGAAAGGAACCTTTCTAACATCGGGATTTCCCCGGATTCCAAGTCAATGTAAAGGACGGTTTTTCTGCAGTTTATCAGATGGTTTGCGATAAAAGCCGCTATTGCAGATTTTCCGTGGGATGTCCGCCCGGCGATCAGGGTCATCTCTTTCCGGAATAGCCCGCAGAGGGTGTCGTTGAGTGTTTGTAGTCCGAATTGAAATTCAACCTCCCCCTTCATCTTGAGTTCGATGAAGTCCAGAGTTCTTTTCAGGGCGGCAGAAAGGGACCAATCGGAAAAGGTGGAGTGGTGATAGCGGTCAATATGCTCCTGAATTTTTAAGATGGTTTCGTCGAAGGTTTCTTCCCTCATATCTTTCAGAACGATTGTCCGAAGTCGGTTTCTGAAAACGGTGTCCAATAAACCCCGAAGGTGCCCTTTAATCTCCCACTCGGCCACATCGGCGGTCATTATGGCTTCCCAAAACCTATCTCCGACAGAATCATCTCCCACGAATTCCAGGGATACAATCATCGGATTAAACTGTTTGCTCTTCTCGGCGAACTTCTTCATCACCGAGAAGACCTTCCGGCATCTCTTATCGAGAAAAAACTCCTCCGAAATCCCTATCCCATATCGGAGAAATTTATCGAGCCCGGCATTTAACAGGCCAGCTATAACACTCATTTCCAGGGAGAGAACAGGCGTCTTTTCCATATCAATATGGTCCCTTCATAGCAAAGGTTTTGAAAGCCTCTTCATCTATCTCGCTTGCCATCTGTCTTGCCATCATCTGCCGAATCTCTCTTGGGTCGATTATCGTATCATAGGGTGTTTGGGTTACCCTGGGGCGGCGTGGGAATGTCCCACAGGCCGCATTTATTTCAGAGATAATATCTTCGGCCAAATCAGAGAGGGCGGGGGTGATTTCCTTTCCCTCACTCACCCAATCAAAGACGAGCTTGAATAATATTTTGTGTCGGGAGCCGATCCCCATCTCGTCGAGTTTGGCCGTCTTGCCGGAGATAAGGAGCTTCCCAAACTTTTCGAGAATGTCCTCTCGGGTCAGAATGGGTTTGGCGGGTGTCGGCATAGTGGTGAAGGTTGTATGGTTTTCTAAAATTTTTGAACAAAATGGGCCAAATGTATCCCAGGTCATATCTCTCATCAGCTTGGGAATGGAAGGTCTGCGGCTGATTTTTTCATCTGGGGAGCGACCCCGTTTTTCTTTTTGTTTCGATATGCTCCCTCCACCACCTTAACCCAATTTGAATCGTTCTTCAGGAGCCAGTCGAGACAGAAGGATGAGAAGTCGAACCGTAACCAGTTAGAAATTTTAATCTCCCGAGCGAGGGCGTCCCGATTTTCCCAGAACCCCTCACCACAGCGAGTCTTAAATCTTTTCCACAGCGAATCGGGAATTGTGACCTTCTTGGAAACCTTCGCCTCGCTTGCTATTCGGTTCCACCAAGCTAACAAGATCTTCTTGCTCGGGACCGGAGTGACTGGTTCGCCTTGTTCGTCACAAAGGCCAAGGTCCGGCTGAGGTGGGACGATATTTTCTTCCGGGGGTTGTTTGTTATCTTCTTCTCTGTCTTCTTTTTCTTTGTCCTTGTCTTTGTCTTTATCTTTATCTTTATCTTTATCTTTAGCACTATATAAAGGGTTAGCTAACCCTTTATATAGTCCTTCTCTTTTCAAAATTTCTATTACACTTCGATGGGGCCTTACATTTTCATCCAATAGCCCATACTGAAAATCTATAAACTTTCTCAAAAACCATTTATTCTTCCCGGGGACCTCTTGTATCCAATCTCCCATCCATCTTTGGACATCCTCCGCAGAGATCATATCATCTTTACCTGTAATAAAATAGGACAACAGGGCGAAGTCCTTTTTCCATATCCCGGCGTGGTCGCAATTATCAAGAAGATAAAGCCACGCCAGTTTTCCTCTCTCACAAAGCTTCCTGAAGTCTGGGTCTGACCATTTCGTAGAATCAGTAAATCTCTTCGCCATTTCGGGCCTCCGGCTGAGAAAATAAAAAGCCTGCCGGTGCGTGAGATGACCGAACGCTATCGAGGGCTGGGGAGCCCAGAAGGAAGGTCCACACCGACAGGCTTTTAGTTTGATATATCTTCATAACGTTCTGTCATCTCGGGGCCACTATATCTCTTGTCGAGATCAAAAATCAAGAAAAATCTTCGTTATCGCCCGAATTTCTATCCCCGGATGTTTTTTTAGACGAGAAAGACTGATTAAGCTTTCTTTCGCCTATTTCGTCAAGCTTCTTCTCTATCTCCGGTTTCTGGTTAATTGCCTCCCTGACAGCTTTCCAGTTGGGGCTCACACACTTCCACCAGTCGTCAACATCGAGATTCTTCAAGACGGCCAGCAGATCGAGAACCTCTATCCCCTTCCAAGTCTGGGAGGACGAGATACAGAAAGTTTTCCCTCCGATTGAGAACTCGCCATTCTCTTCGACGAATTTTTTCAGAAGCCTCTTCGCCTGCCGGATAGATTTTTCCGCTGACAGGACATTCAGGGCCATCTCCATTGCTTCTTCTAAGGTTGTCGGCTCGGTGGCGAAGCTGTCCCCAGAAGGGAGCGCGGCGATATTTTTGACACAATATCTCCGATATGGGCAAAGGGAGTCTTGACAGTTCTCGTTGGGAGGGAATTCAAGGTCGGCTTCGATCTTGTGGATGAGATGGGAAACCATCTGCTTTGCCTCTTCAATCCCTTTTCTCGAAACTATCATTTCGTCCTTCCAGTTGAACCGATGGTATAAGAAACTAAATCGGACATCGGAAACCTGGGGGAATATATCGGCTACAGCAGCGACATAGAAATCTCTCTGGAGCGGATCGGAGTTGGCTAGCCGGGAAGTTTTATGGTCCTTGATATGGGCCAGCCCCCCGTCAATATATAGCTTGTCCCAGACGCCCCTCAACATTGCCTCGGGGTCATCATATTCACACTGATCCCACTCCTCATCCATCGCCCACTTATATTCCACTCCGATAAGATGCTCAATGGGCTCGGGGTGTGAGGCATAGTTTTGACATAAGGATTTAACTGAATTGACGGACTCCACCGAGAGGATTTCTTCGGTCGCGGATAGGGCTTGGGAAAAGGCACTCAGCCAAGGAACCTTCCGGTGTTCCATCCTCGCCCTGTCATATATCTCGGTGAATTTATGGAAGAGGGAGCCTTCCATCATTGGGACGGAGGGAGGCTTTCTCCCCTCGGGAACCTTGTCGATGTAACGAAGCTTAAATTTCCTCTGACATTCGATATAAGTTCTTATCCTCGAATAAGAATAGGGGTTGTGTTTCATTTTGCTCCTGTTGATTGGGTTTGGGTTCTTTCTTTTTCTCCTTGTGTTGAGCTGGTTCTTAGAAGAAGTTCAAGGATTTCTATCTTCTTAACTTCTTTATTTGACATCCAGCCATATCCTCTAATCCAAGTTGGCATCGTATCCTTCCTCCTCTTCCTCGGAGAGAATTGATGTTCTCTCCATAAATCGGTTTCGCCAGCATTGTCCACAATCACACTCCGGAGGATGGAGCCGGGCGTCTTGGATATAATGCTTAAACTGTTCCCGGGCCTCCATAACCCATCCGGCCAGAGTCTTTCTCTCGGCCTCCAGCTCCTCGATTTTTTTCAATGCCTGGTCCCGCTCGTCAATAGCCTTCAGACCCATTGTGATGAGTTCGCTCCGGATTGCCTCTCGCAGGCTAAAACTCTCTCCATCGAACAAATGACCGGCCAGACCTTTCTTCAGTTGGTTGATAATGAGATTTTTCCGGTCGAGGTCCTCTCCCATCTTCTCGATGCGGCCAAGCAGCTTTCTGACAAATTCCGGATGATATTCAGCCCCGCAATTTTGACATATCATCTCTTGGCCCTCCTCATAATCCAGCCCGGTTTCAGGTCACAAACATTTGTGAGGGCGCTGGTGTAGTCTTGGTATCTATCCCAGTTCCCCCCACAATGATAGACAACCCTGACACAGTTATAGCCAACCACGGAGCCGGGATTGAAGGCGAAGGCTGGGACCTCTTTGATAATCCCGTTCTCCCATTCGTCGGGGCCATAGTGTTCAGGCTGATAGTGAACCTTCTGCCCGGGCTTGGCCTTAGACAGGTCAATCATTCTCCCCCTCCTCTCTCTCTAGCCCGTCTGCCTTTTCCCTGAGAATCTCCGCCATCCTTTTCTTGGAGGCGAGTCCAGCCCTCAGGGAAGCTTGGATTACAATGTTGACGCTATCAGCAACGGCTCTGTCTTCCGGTGTCATCATTCCCCCTTGTTTGCTTGTTTATCGGCCAGATTGTTCAGCCACTTCAGGAGCTTCTCCTCGGCCTCCTTGACGTTCCCGGTCTTGGCGACCCCGGCAGCGAGCTGGGCTAATCCGAACTCCTCCGACTTCCCACAGATTTCCAGCCCCTTCTTGATTTCGGGGGAAAGAGTGACTTCGGGTTTCTCCTTGATCTTCTCTATGATTTCGGGAAGATCGGACGAGAGAATCCGGTTCGTCGAGTCTGCCCCGAACTGTTTAATCAGGACAAGAATATCATCGTGGGACATTCCCCTCTTCCCTGCTACAGCGTGGAGTTTCCGGCGGTCTGCCTCGGAGATGTAGGAGTCCCCAGTCAGTTGAATAACCCTTGTGTCGGATTTCTCCATCGGCGGCAGGGCTTTGACGGCCTTCTCCCCCAGAAGATAGGACATCATCTTCACTTTGAATTCGTGGGACATCAAGGAAAGCTTGGCGTTGCGGACAGCCTTTGAGAGGGCCACCCGATAGGCAAAGGGATTGGTCCGAACATATCCCCTCCTTGTTTTCTGTTCCTTGACCTGCCTCGCCGCTCCCACCATCGTGTCAACCAGGAACTCAGAAACTGTCCCGGTGTGGGGAATCCCCTTATGACAGTGGGGGCAGAAGTCGGGGGTTCTCCGGAGCTGATACCTCCCGACAACGATGTTTGCCTTAAAGGCGTCGCCGGTTTCTTCGACTTTGATCGAGTCCGGGAAAACCCGATAGGCGATATTCAGATAGTCAGCAGAGAGGACAGTCATTTCGTCAACCCCGATCTTCGTGAATCCCCGGACAATCTTCCCGTCCGTCCCGATAAACTCATAGAGATAGGCGTCCTTGAGGGCGACATCAACTTGGCCCATAATCTCTTGAATAATCAGGTCCGTGTCATAGGCGTCCATTGCCCGATAAGGCTCGTCGTCCCCCAGAACCATATCGTTGTCCAAGCCCGACGGGGGAATAACCCGCATCGTGTTTTGAATCGTGTCGAGGATTTCGTCCTTGTGGGCTTTGGGGTCGATGGCGATATTGTGATCCTCGGCATATTTGACGATTTCGGCCTTCGTCATTTTGTCGGTTGGTGTTCCCTCTTCAAGGAGAAGAGCATCCAGGGCTTCGCCCTCTTTTTTCTTTCCGTCTGTCACCGCTTTCCTCCTTTGGTTACAGGCTTATGTTGATTGAGAAGCTTCGCCATCAGGGTTGCATCCGCCCTTGCTTCTTTTCCAAAACAGGAACAAACGGCCTGTCTTGAGTGGGCGATAAAATCGTTGGGACATCCCATCGGGACAACAAGATATGCTCCCCCGGTTTCCTTGATCTTTGAGATTTTCCATTCCTTTCCCCGATACATTTTATTCCTCCTTGTCAGGGTTCTTGGGGTTGATTTTGATATTGAATATTTTTGCAATTCCGTTAAGGATCATCCCGGACAGAAAAACAATCAGCCCGAGCCCAATCCCATATACTATGGCCTGAATTATCACGCTTGAACCAGCGATAGTCTCCATCAATATCCTCCTTTATCCCATCCTATTCTCTTACTGGCGGCGGTTAATTTTTCCGGGGAAGATTCCCTCAGTCTCCTCAGCCGATTACCCCAGTATTTCCCGGTTTCTCCTTGGAGCCAGGGATCGCCGATGGGAGCAAATCTCCATCGGGACAGCAATCTCTCAGCCGAAAGGGAATCAATATAGGCTTTATTCTTTTCTGTCAGGTCCATTATCTCTCCTTATGCTATCCTTGTTATCTTGATCGCTTCGTCACCATCCCAAAGGATTTGGTCATCCTCGGAATAGCGACAGATAGGGACTTTTTCTATCGAGAAGCATTTCTCAGAGTTTCGTTCCTGGGCAAGAATGATCTCAAAGTTCCATTCATCGTCCTCGGTGAGATAACAGAAATCGTCCACCCTCAGATTTGAGATTAGCAGATTGTTAGAATGGAATCTCGATCCCAAAACTTCCCTTTTCTTCTTCCTCTCTTTCATTTAATT
>Ga0172377_10000696_pt1 | contig 32519 bp, 30 predicted proteins | sample Pumphouse3metaG_FD_119749 | JGI IMG/M metagenome (GOLD analysis project Ga0172377, IMG submission 119749) | Leachate microbial communities from a municipal landfill in Southern Ontario, Canada - Pumphouse #3 metaG | ecosystem: Engineered > Solid waste > Landfill > Unclassified | place: Canada... | reverse complement strand
GGCCACAGCAGGGTGGACACACCCGTTCCCATCCCGAACACGGAAGTTAAGCACCCTCACGCCGATGGTACTACGGTTAGCCGTGGGAGAGTAGGTAGCCGCCGGGCCTCTTTTTTTCTTCTTTTCCCCTTCAGCCTTATGCTGCAGCCCTCCTTCGTGGAGGGTTCTTTTTTGCCCTTCCTATTGCTCTCATTTACGGCTATACTTGCGCAGAGGAGGCTTCTGTGGCATTGATTCCCTTCTTCAAACCCACCCTTCGCAGAAAAGACATGGATGCGGTACTGCAGACCATGGTCGATGAGAGAATCGGTCCAGGCGAGCGCAAGAATGAGTTTTTGCGGCAGTTCTGTACGCTCATCGGAGCAAAAGGCGGATTCGCCCTCCGTTCCTATGTCGATGCGTTGCGCCTTGCCTTGCAGGCATGCAACCTTGGCCCTGGGGCAAAAGTTGGGGTAAGTGCACTCTCTCCTCTGCTCTACCAGTGGGTTGCAGACCAGCTGGGGCTTGTCCTTGTGCTTGGGGATACTGACAGTGAACACGGATGCCTTTCCCAGCAAGAGGCGCTCAGGCTTGCCAACGAAGGGTGTGAAGCCCTGTTGGTCCATGAACCGATGTGTCAGATTCCCTATGGGTGCGACTATCGGCAATTCGGCCTCCCCGTCATTGAGGATTGTACCCAGAGTCTGGGAAGCAAATATGAGGAAACTTCTTCAGGCAGCTTTGGTGATCTGGTTGTCTGTGCCTTCGAAGAGGATGGGGTGGTGAGCACCGCCGGCGGCGCTGCACTGGTCTATCATGATGAGAAGTGGGATGCCGTGATTGATGACAAATTGGGGTTTGCAAAGGCGTATACCGAACTGCCCGACATGAATGCAGCACTTGGGATCATCCAGCTTGCCACCCTCGGCGACCAATTGGCAAAACGCAGGGAGTTTTACTCACTCTTCTCCAAGGCCCTCCTGAAAACGCCAAACAAGCTCTATGGGATCGGGAACATCGATTTCCTGAGCAATGGGTTTGGCTTTTGTACCGTGCTCGATTCCCGTGCAGAGGATGCGATCAAATTTGCGAACAAGTATCAGGTATCGGCAAGGAAAACCTTTTCGGGCAGCCTGGCAGCAGAACACAGTGATCGATTCGATCTCTTTCCGAATGCACTGCCGCCCTTTCTCAGGGCAATTTCGCTCCCCATCTATCCCTTTCTGAAGCAATCGGATGTAGAATTGCTCATGAAAGTCATCTCGCACCTGAGCTAAGGAGTCACCTATGGAACAACGGTCAGTACAACGCGTGCTCATCATCGCGAACTGGAGAAAGGAAGCTTCGCATACCTTGTCGCAGACCATAGCGGACTACTTGCTGAACAAGGGGATTGCCAGCACCATCTTCCGCACCAACGCTGAGGACGAAGTCCTGCAGGTGGAAAAGGGTACCGATCTCGTCATCTGCTTGGGCGGGGATGGAACCGTACTGTATTGTGCACGCTACCTGCAGGACCATGGCATCCCCATCCTGGCCATCAACCTGGGAACGTTTGGATTCATCACCGAAATCTCGGTTGATGAGTGGCAGGAAGCCATTGATTTCTATCTTGAGGGAAAGAATTGCATCAGCCGCAGGTTGATGATACGGGTGTCGGTGATCCGGGAGGGAGCCAAGGTTTTCCATGCCCATGCACTCAATGAAATGGTTGTCTCGTCCAGTGGCATCAGCAAGGTGATCAGCATGGCCTTGCGCATCGGTGATACCGAGGCCGGCTATTTCCGCTCAGACGGTATCATCGTGGCAACCCCCACCGGATCGACCGGCTACAGTTTGGCAGCAGGCGGTCCCATCCTTGATGTTGACCTTTCCACGCTCATCATCACCCCAATCTGCCCCTTCACGCTCTCCAACCGGCCGTTGGTGGTCAGTGGGGAGTCGAACATCACCATCACCATTCCCTCCGGCCAGAGAACGGGCCTGTCACTTTCCCTTGATGGCCAGCAGAACTTCACCCTGATGGAGGAAGATGTCATCGTTGTGGAGAAATCGCGCAGCAAGGCTCTTCTGGTTACAAGCAAACGACGCAATTACATAGAAGTACTCCGTGATAAACTGAATTGGTCTGGAGGAGGCTTCCATGCTTGAACGGCTTGAGATTCATAATTATGCCCTGATCGAAGACAGTGTTCTGGAACTTGAGAAGGGCTTTTCCGTAATCACCGGTGAGACGGGTGCCGGTAAGTCCATCATCCTGGGAGCACTCTCTCTTCTCTTGGGAGAGAAGACCGAGGTTCAGTCGATCCGCAGCGGATGCGATTCGGCAACGGTAAGTGCCAGTTTCTTTGTCCACTCGCCCGTGCCTCCCCACCTTGGCTCCTTTCTTGAACGGGAGCAATTGGAGCTGGAGGATGACACCTTGCTTGTCTCTCGTACGATCAAGAGCAACGGAAGATCCTCCATCACCATGTGCGGAAGACTCTGCACCCGGAGCGACCTTGCCCTGATCACCAGCGAGCTGCTGGATATCAGCGCTCAGCGCGATCATCAGAGTCTTCTCTCCAGCGCTCATCAGTTGGCTGTCCTCGATTCGTTCGGCTCGGTAGGTGAGCAGAAGGGATCCTATCGCATCTGTTATGAGCGTGTCGTTGAACTGAAAACACAATACCGTCAGTATCTGGAGAAGATGGAAGCTTCCAAACGGGAAGAGGACTATCTTCGGTTTGCTGTGGATGAGATCGTGAAAGTCGGGCCAAAATCCGGCGAAGATGAGGAAATCCAGGAACAGGTACGCCGCATTGCCTCGTTTGAGCAGATCTATGATGCGTTGAGTCTTTGTATGGAACTGCTGCATGGCGGTGGAGAGAACACCCAAGGTGCGTTGTCCCAACTTCACCAAGCGAAGACCCAGTTGGAGCATGCCCAAAAAGGCGATCCCTCGCTCTCAGCATATGCCCAGCGGTTGGAAAGTGCGAGTATTGAGCTGGAAGACATCTACGAGTCACTCCGTGATTATCTGGGGGGAATGAGTTACAGCGAGGCGGAGCTTGACCGTCTTCAGGGGCGGCTTGCACTCTTGCAACGCCTGAAAAAGAAGTATGGATACAGTCTGGACGCTGTGCTTGCCTTCCTCGCCGAGAGCCAGCAGAAGCTCAACCTCTCCGAAGAGGGGGAGATACTTCTCAGCAAGCTCGAAAAACAGATATCCCTGGCAAACCAGGAACTGGCAAATGCCGCATTGGTTTTGCGTACCAAGCGAAGGGAGGCTGCACAACGTTTGCAGGAGGACGTCGAGCAACGGCTGAAAAGCCTGGGCATGAAAGAGGCACGGTTCTCGATTCTCTTCCAGGAGACCGAGCCAGGCCCTAGCGGCAGTGATGAGGTCAGTTTTGCCATCTGTGCAAACCCCGGCCTTCCCATGCGCTCAATCAAGGATGTCGCCAGTGGGGGAGAGCTTTCCAGGATCATGCTGGCGGTGAAAACCTCGTTGGCAGAAAGTGACAGCATTCCGACGCTCATTTTCGACGAAGTCGACGCAGGGATCGGGGGCAGCGTGGCCCTGGCTGTTGCCCAACAGCTGGTACATCTAGGCCGCACCCATCAGGTTATCGTCATCACCCATCTTGCTTCCATTGCAAGCAAGGCCGATACCCAGTTTGTGGTAAGCAAGGATATCCGGAACCAGATGAGTTATTCGACGATCAGGATTGTGAAGGGCGATGCACGCCAAAAGGAGATCGCACGCATGCTCAGCGGCGATGATAACAGTCCAGAGAGTCTGGAACACGCAAAGAAACTCTTGCAGGAGACACCATGAGTATGGAGTATTATTCGCAGGACCAGGGGTTTGCCTACGGCGAACCGAACCAGATGCCGTTGGCCAGGATTACCATGCGCAAGCTCAATGAGAAGACGTATGCCATTGATCACACCTATGTATCGCCGCAGCTGAGGGGGCAGGGGATTGCAAAGGTGCTGGTCAACATGGCGGCCCAGAAGGCCCGCAAGGAAGGGTGCACCATCGCCCCGCTCTGCTCCTATGCACGCAGGGCGATGGAGGACGATCCCTCCCTCAAGGACCTCATCGAACCCTAGCAAAGGATGAGATCGAAGTTCAGCACCTTTCCCAATGCATTGATCAGGGCGATGTCAGTATTGCTTTCTGTCTTTTTCTGCATGCACAGATAGGGATATACAGCATCCTGAATGGCGGTGAGGTCAGGCTGGAAGCGCTTCTCCCGCACAATTTCCAGAAATTCCAGCATGAACCGGATGTTCGCATTGCTCAGGCCGTAGGTCTTGACCTTCTTCGCCATATTGGTCATCTCGGAATCGAAGATGGAGGCGATCAGTTCGAGATCCGGTTGCTTGCCATACTTGAGGAAGAAGTCGAGCATCAGCTCAAAATCAGATTTGAACTCATCCCACATCGTAAGCGTTCCGTACGTGAACAGGCTCTTGATGGCACTCAATGAGGAGCCTATCAACTGCTGGTACAGCGAGCCCATCGGCAGATAGGGAACGTGTTTTGCCAAACTTGCATAGTAATAGAGATTATGGGAGAGCTCCTTGATCTGCTTCTCGTCAAGCATGCAGACATTCCGGTCAATCTGCGTGAACAAGAGGTCGCGCATTCTCAAGGGAATGTCCTCATGGGTGAGGAAGTAGGTCTGGTTCTCCTCATGCCGGCTCTGTATGGTGATGGTGTACTGCAGCACCGCAGCCTCAGGGTGGGGATCGATGACCGTACACAGGTAGTCGTCCAGAGACTGCTTGTTGCTGATGGCCAGCACCATGGTTTCTGCATCCTGATGCTTGACCTCAACCAACCTGAAGTATCCGTAGCTTTCCTCAAATTCATCGTGCAGCGTTATGCGTCGATTGAGGGTGAAGAAGAGAGCTGCCTCAACCTCTCCGCTGAGCTCTTTCAGGGCTTCAAGGGCCAAGGTCCTGCCTGTTCCATCCTGCTTGCGGTTTGCTTTTGCCTTCTGCAGGTCTTCCAGCAAGATCTCCAGCAGGCTCTCCTTGGTGAACCCCTCGTACAGGCGCAGGGCCATAAGGGCGTAGACGATGTTCTGCCTGGGCTCCAGTCCGGCCAGGTCATTGAAAAACCACCCGCAACTGGTGAATGAGAAATGTTTGTATTTCTGGCCCAGCAAGAGCTTGGCCAGCGCCTTCCTGGTATCGGGATCCTGGGTATGCCGGCTGAGGAATGTATCCATGTCATCATGTTCGAGAATGGCAGGGGAGAAGCTGTGCAACAGTTCCCTGGCCTTCACCTCCCTGCCAAGCAGGTTTGCCACCTCTGTCTCAAATATGGCATCGAGCTTGCCTGCCAGGTGGTCGAAGGCTTGCCGCAGGGGAGTTCTCCACTTCTGGTTCCACCCATCATCCCCACCGGTATGGCAACCGCAGTCGCGATACCATCGGGAAACACCGTGGCTGCACGACCAGCTGGTGCCCTTCGCTTCCTCACCATCGTGAAGATATGCCGTTTCGGTGGCAGGATGCTTCTCCAGATACGTCGCATAGTTGGTGAACTGGAAATCCTCGCGATCCTGGACTTTCTTGATCAGGGCTGCCAAAGCCATGTCTCCGTACGGCTCGTGGTGCCCGTAGATCTCTCCGTCGGTTGCCGTATGGATCAAATGCTGTCCTTCGGTTTTGGCAATGGTCAGCAAACGCTCATAGAGCATGTCTGCATCCCTGAGGTAGTGACCGAAGCTGATGCCCTCGGCAAGCTGGGGGTTGTAGAAAAATGCGTTGATGGTGTTTCCCTTCTCTCCCACAAGCTTGAACGGCCTGCCGTAAGGGGCCGGCTTGCCGCCCAGTTCAACCATCTGACCCTTTTCCGTCTTGAGTGCCTTGCACTGCCAGGGAGAGAGGATGACATACTGCACCCCTGCTTCCCCAAGCAAGTCGATGACCATCGGGTTGATTGCGGTCTCGGGAAGCCACAAGCCTTCCGCATCACGGCCGAAACGGCGGGAAAAGTCATCCAGACCCCAGAGGATCTGGTCCTTTGCATCTGATCTGGAGGCTAGGGGAAGGATGGAGTGGTTGTACGCCTGCGCGATTGCATTGCCATGGCCCAACCGCTCCATGCTCTGCCGGTCGGCTTCCTGGATCAGGGCATAGGTATTCGGGTGTCGCTTCTCCATCCAGCTGAGAAGGGTGGGACCGAAGTTGAAACTGATATAGGCGTAGTTGTTGGTCATGCTGAGGATTCTTCGTACTCCCGAGAGATAGCGGGAGTGGCTGTTTGCACTGTAGCAATCAGCATGAATCCGTTCGTTCCAGTCCGGGAAGGGGCTTGCAGAGAGCTGCTTGCCGATGATTCCTGTCCTGGGATTCTCTCGTGGGGGCTGATAGAAATGCCCGTGGAGAATCAGGGAAGTCTTCTCTTGTGTCTGTGTTTTCATATTGCGTGGGCAGTATAGCACAGGCGGGTAAAGAGCAACAGGGCTTTTGGGAGACCCCATCTTGCACTTTATTCGCATCTGGGCAAAAATGGGGCAGGAGGTGCCTATGAGCATCCATATTGTTGCTGACCCAAAGCTGGTCGCAGATACCGTTCTCTTGCCGGGTGACCCGCTCAGGGCCCGTCACATTGCACAAACCTATCTGACTGATGTCATCCAATACAACGAGATACGAGGAATGCTGGGCTTCACCGGCTACTGGCATGGCAACCGTGTTTCGGTACAGGGAACCGGGATGGGCATGCCCTCTTTCTCCATCTATGCCCATGAGCTGATCGACACGTATCATGCAAAGCGCTTGGTGCGCGTCGGCACCTGCGGTACGATGAGTGAAACCCTGCATCTGAAGGATGTGCTCATTGCCCAGGCTGCAGATAGCGACAGTGCGATGAATCCCAGTCGATTCGGTTCGTATCAGTTTGCACCCACCGCCTCCTTCGACCTTCTTGCAAAGGCTGTTGAGCATGCAAAGGCCGCAAAGCTCGGGTTCGCCGTCGGCAATGTATTCACCAGTGACCAGTTCTACGACCTGAAAGGGGAGGAGAAGAAACAGATTGCCCAATCGTTGGGAACGATGGCCATCGATATGGAGACCTGTGAGCTCTATACCCTGGCCCGCATGAAGCAGGTGGAAGCGCTGACCTTGCTGACTGTAAGCGATTCTCTGCTCACCGGCGAGCAAGTTCCTCCCGCTCAACGCCAGAGTACCTTCGACGCAATGGTCGACCTTGCCCTGCAGACACTCTTCGGCTGAGTGGCAAAACGCACGCAGTTGACTAAGACCGATGATTCTTTTACGATTGCAGGAAAGAACATCCATCTGGATGCGTTGCGGGAGTAAGCATGATTCTCATCAACATTGATTCCTTGTCTACTACCGAGCTGCAGTACATTGCTCAGCAAGAACGGCTGAAAAACTGGCAGTCTCTCGACCGCGAAGAACTCATCGATGCACTCGAGGAGGCTTTCGGGGAACAGGATGATGAGCTCCCCTCAGCGATGAAGGGGAAGATCAACCGAAATCGGTATTGCAACGCACTGACTGATTTCCGGGGGAGCAAGCAACATATCAATGCGCTGCCCGGAGTCGAGGATCTTCCCGAGAGCTATCTTGATACTTCCATTCACGTCCTGTTGCGCGATCCGCAGTGGGCCTATGCCTACTGGTCGCTCTCCCCAGCTTCCACACTGATGATTTTCGGTGAGGATGGTCAGGAGAAGAGCAGCCTCTTCCTGCGCGTCCAGGAAACCAACCTGGCCAACGGCGAGATCAAGACATTCGATATCAGCATCTCCCTTGAGGATACCCAGTGGAACATCAATCTTCCGAACTCCGGTTCCTCCTACGTTGTGGATCTGTGCTGGCGTGACAAGAAAGGCAATGAGATGTCCCTTGCCCAGAGCAAGAGTGTTGAGACCTTTCCCTCATACTGGCAGGAGCATGTCGAGGAGCTTGCCATGGACGGCGATCTGTTCACCATGCACTTCTCTTCGCTGGTGACACGTGAAGGGGAGATCGTTGACAATGCTGTGCTTCGTGAGATCGCCCAGACCTTGAGCAAGGGGGTTCTGTAATGTCCAATACGTCTGTGGCCTTCGTCCTGAATGCCCATCTTCCGTTTGTCCGACATCCCGAATATCCAAGATTTCTGGAAGAGGACTGGCTGTTCGAGTCGATCAGCGAAAGCTATCTTCCCCTGCTGAGGATGTTCAACAAGCTCAAGGCCGAGCGCCTGAGCTTCAAGTTCACCATCAGCCTCTCCCCAACCCTGTGCTGCATGCTCAGCGACCCGATCCTTCAGGAGAGGTTCCTGCAGTATCTTGAACGCCACATCGAACTTGGCAACAAGGAAGTGCAGCGCTGCAGCGAAAGTCAGCCGGAATTTCTGGAAATGGCGCAGTTCTATCTTGATCGCGCGAAACAGAATCTCAGCGACTATCAGGACCTGTACCGAAACAATATCCTGGATGCCTTCAAGGCACTCGAGGCAAGCGGCCACCTTGAATTGGCCACCACTGCGGCAACGCATGCATATCTGCCTCTCTACAAAGAGTATCCCACTGCCATCAATGCCCAGATCGAACTGGGTGTGCAATCCTTCCTGACCACCTTCGGCCACCTTCCCAAAGGCTTCTGGCTTCCCGAATGCGGGTATTACCCGGGCCTTGAGGAGACACTCAAGTACCATGGGATCAACTGGTTCCAGACAGCCAGCCAATCCATGCTTCTTTCCCAGGACAAGGTCCAGTATGGTGATTACCGTCCGATTCGCTGTCCAAACAATGTTGCAGCCTTCCCCCGCGATTTCCAGGGCACCAGCCTGGTCTGGTCCAACAGCAGCGGCTATCCTGCGGACAAGGTGTATCGTGAGTTCTATCGGGACATCGGCTATGACCTGCCGATGGACTACATCAAACCGTATATCCATGAACCCGAGGTCCGGGTGTTCACCGGCTACAAGTACTGGGCGATTACCGGGCAAACCGATCAGAAGGTTCCCTATACCCGTGAACTTGCCCAGGCCAAAGTGCGTGAGCATGCACAAAACTTCCTCTACAATCTCACCAGCAAGAGTGCCACGCTTGCCCCTGCAATGGAGCATTCTCCGCTGTTTACCCTTGGCTTTGACGCCGAGTTGTTCGGCCACTGGTGGTTTGAGGGCATCGACTGGCTCGAGCAGGTCATCCGCCTGGTTGGTGAGAGCGGACAATCGGTAAGTTTGACCTCTCCCTCAACGTTCCTCTCCAAGGAGGGGCATACCTTGCAGACTGCAAGACCTGCATTCTCTTCGTGGGGACAGGGCGGTTACAGTGCAGTCTGGCTCGATGGGTCGAATGCCTGGACATACCGGCACATCCACAAGGCAATCGAACGGATGGAAGAGTTGTCCGAGCGGTTCAGCGACCAGATCAGCCTCAAGCAGAGATTCCTCAACCAGGCCGCGCGTGAAGTCCTGCTTGCCATGGCGAGCGACTGGCCCTTCATTCTCTTCAACAAGAGCAGCACCGAATATGCTGAGAAGCGTTTGAAAGACCATCTGAAGAATTTCAATGTGGTCTATGGGAACATGTGCAAGAATGCGGTGAACACCGAATGGTTGGTGAAAGCCGAGAAACGCAACAGCATTTTCAGCGACATCGATTACAACATTTTCAATCCCAACCGATAGCACAGCTATCCTACCATTCAGCCCCTTTCCTCAAGCAGGAGAGGGGTTTCTTTTTCCGCCCGCTTCCCAAATCGGCTTGGACTGGTCTACACCTGTTAAGCGAAGGGTCGGCCTTTTTGTCTTTGAACCAATCAAAGCCGAGAATGTCCGGTTGTGCTGTGGTGGGAAGAAGTGTACATTAATGGATACAAGTGGGAAAAAATCCCAAAAATGGTGCATAAAGGTAGGAACGTGGCATGTTGACTGGTGAATTTTACAACACCATAGACGACAAGGGTCGCATCCTTATCCCCTCCAGACTGCGATCGGCACTCGAAGGGGAGGCCTTGTATGTGACCCGAGGCCTGGAAACCTGCCTTTGGCTCATGCTTCCTTCCGATTTTGAGAAATTGAAAAATACCATCATCAGCGGTCCGGGGGCCATGTTTGACAGAAAGCTCAGGATCTTGCAGCGAGGCATGATAGCTCCAGCCCAACTCTGTGAATTTGACAAGGTGGGAAGGATCAACATTCCCCAAAGCCTTAGGGAGAGCGTGGGGTTGTCCGCCAAGGAAGAGTCGGTCCTTCTGGGCACCGGCAACTATCTGGAACTGTGGAACAGGGCGGAGTATGAACGCTACCTGAGCCAGAGCATGGGAGAGTTCCTCGATGCTGCACAGTCCCTCAGTGAGATGATCAGGGAGGATCTTTGATGGAATACGTCCACTACTCGGTGATGAGACAGGAAATCCTTGAGTATCTGAAACCGCCCCAGGACACCCCGGCTGTCATGGTTGACTGTACCTGTGGGGAGGGTGGACATACCCATCTCTTCCTCTCCACCCATCCCAATCTGACTGTCATCGGTCTGGACCGGGACAGTTCGATCCAGCAGAAAGCAATCAAGCGTATGGAAAACTTCGGCGAGCGTTTCAAACCGATGAATATCTGGTTTGACGACTTTTTTGCCGGCGAGCAGGAGAACTCTTTCGACCTGGTGCTTTTTGACCTCGGCATTTCCAGCTATCACTACGAGGAGAGCGAACGGGGCTTCTCCTTCCGCAAGGATGAGGTGCTCGACATGCGTCTGGACAAGACAGCCCCCATCAGTGCTCTCGATGTGGTGAACGGCTACCAGGAAGAACGGCTTGCCGATGTCATCTACCAGTTTGGCGAGGAGCGCTATTCGCGTAGGATTGCCCGTGCAATCGTGGAACGTCGGAAGACCGGAAAGATAACCACCAGTGAGGAGTTGGCCTCAATCATCTACAAGGCTGTTCCCTCAGGCTACCGCTATGGGCACATCCACCCGGCGACGAGGAGCTTCCAGGCAATTCGCATTGAGGTGAACCGGGAACTCGATCGCATCGAGCCGGCCCTGAAGGGAGCGATACGGACACTGAAAAGCGGAGGGAGGATGGCTGTCATCAGCTTCCACTCCCTGGAGGACCGCAAGGTCAAATGGTTGTTCAAGGAGTTGGGGGAGGGTGAGCATCCCATCATCAGGATTCTCACCAAAAAGCCTCTGATTCCCAGTGAGACGGAACGGGAGGAGAATCCTGCAAGCAGAAGTGCAAAGCTGAGGATTATCGAGAAGCGATAAGGAGTGGGGTATGGGTAACGATTGGTACACGACAGATCTCAAACAACGACCAGTTCAGCGAAGCCGCCGCTTCGTGCGCATCGAACAGTTGGTTGTCCTGATGATGCTGCTCTGTGTCATGGCTGCCATTTTTGTCCCACTTTGGCAGAGAGGGGTCAATCGCAGTCTTGAGATTGAATACCAGACTCTGCTTGAAAACCGTCAGGCGTTGGAAGAGCAGAGGCAGGTCCTGTTGGCAGGCATCTCCAAGCTCTCCATGCCTGAGCAACTGGTAGAGGGTGCGTGGAAAGAGGATATCGCCTTCCAGCCGATCAAGGCGGAGGCGGTGATCATGGTGTCCAGGAGAACGTATGACTGATAGCCAGCAGCTTGCACAGTTTGCTTTCGATCCCTGCAGCATTGCATCGCTTTGCAATGCAACGTGCCTGCGTGGCTCTGATGCACGCATCACCAATGTGCAGATTGACAGCAGACAGTGCACGAGCGGCTCGCTCTTTTTTGCTCTCAAGGGAGAGAAGGTTGACGGAATTTCGTACCTTGCACAGGTACAGGCCAATGGAGCCAGTGCTGTGGTTGTCCCGTATGCCCAGGTACAGCGTGCGCTGAAGGAAGTTTCCATCGCAGTCTTGGGCTGTGACGATGTACTTTCCAGCTTGCACTCATTAGCCCGTTCCTACCTGGGTCTCATACCTTCCTTGCAGACGGTGGGTATCACCGGAAGCTGTGGCAAAAGCACCACCAAGGAAGCGATAGCCCGCATCACCAGCGTCTTGGGACCGACAGCAAGGACTCCCGGCAACCTCAACAGCGAATTCGGACTTCCCTTGAGCATTTTCGGCCTGGGACGCGAGAGCAGGTATGGTGTGTTTGAGATGGGAATCGACCATATAGGGGAGATGGACCGGATGGTTTCCATTCTCAAGCCTTCGGTCGCGGTGCTGACGAACATCGGCATCTCTCATCTGGAAAAGATGGGCAGTGAAACGACGATTGCCAGCGAAAAAGCAAGGATATTCCACCCTGAACTGAAAGCAGGCTTTGTAAGCAGGGACTGCAAGCACTTCGATCTGATCCAGAAGCAGGCTTCTGTGGCTCTTGGCCGATACAGCGCCAACGACATCGAGGCCCAGGACCTGGGTCTCGAGGGATGGCAGCTCTCCTATGGAGGCCAGACATTCAGGATCCGGTCAGTGGGAAGACACCTTCTGGAAGATGTGGTTGGTGCCATCAGGGTGGGAGCCTACCTGGGAGCAGATCCTCTTGCAATCGCTCACGCCCTGGAGGGCTTTGAGCCGATGCATGGCCGCTCGTTTGTCCATCGCAGCAGGGTTACCATCGTCGACGACTCGTACAACGCCAGTCTTGACTCGACGTCCAGCATCCTTCGCTACCTCTCCTCCCTCTCTTGGGGTGGAGCAAAGAAAGTGGTGCTTGGTCCCATGAAAGAGCTTGGCCAATGCTCACGCGAGGCACATCGCAGCATTGCCGATATTCTTTCCACCTCATCCTTCAGCAAAGCCTACCTGTACGGCGAGGAGATGGAAGAGGCGGCCTACTGCCTCAAGCACTCACCGTATGCAGGAGAAGTCTCCTACACCCAATCGTTTTCCCATCTGGAAGCGGAAGTGGGAACCCAATCCAAGAGTGGGGATCTTTACTTGCTGAAAGCCTCAAGATCGGTCGGCATGGAACGGCTGATACCCTTCCTCCAAAGGAGGGTGCGTTCCTATGCCTAGCAGGTTTTCGATCCTATTGCTTGCCTCGTTGTTGTTGACCTTCGTCCTCTCGAAGGTTCTCTTGTCATTGGTGGGGAGAAGCTCTGTGGCGATAAAGCCCGAGCTGCGGCAGGTGCACGCATCCAAGCAGGGGACGCCGGTGGTCGGGGGCGTGGCCTTCACTTTGGGGACCTTTGCCGTGACCTTGTCCGATCCGCACCTTGCCTCTCCGACGGTCCTGTATCCTCTGCTCGGCCTCATGCTTTTTGCCTTGGTGGGATTTTTGGATGACCGCCTCAAGCAGACCTCCAGCAATGGTGATGGGCTTCCGTCGCTGCTCAAGCTGGCCCTGCAGGTGCAGGCTGCCCTGCTTCTTCTGATCATTCTCAAGCAGCATGGCCTCATCGACACCACGCTCGATCTTGGGTTTGCCTCGCTTTCGCTGGGTCCTGCCTACTATCTCCTCGCCTTGCTGTACATCTTGTATTTTGTGAATGCAATCAACATTACCGACGGTCTGGATGCTCTGGCAGCAGGGTCGAGCCTGCCGATGCTTCTGTTGATCATCCTGTTTTCGGTCCAGCGCTCCCAATCAACATCTCCTGCCTTGCTCGGTTCCCTGTTGGCGTTCCTCTGGTTCAATCGCCGCCCGGCAAAGTATTTCATGGGGGATTGCGGCAGTCATGCCTTGGGAGGATACCTTGCCATAAGTGCCCTGTTGCTCAAGGCCGAGGTTGCCCTCTTTGTTGCAAGCGGCTTGTTTCTCGTCGAGTTGGCGAGCAGTCTCATCCAGATCATCTCCATCAGGAGATTCGGGAAAAAGGTGTTCACCATTGCACCCTTGCACCACGCATATGAGCTGAAGGGGGTGAAGGAGAACCGCATTGTCATCTCCTTCATTCTGGTCTCTTGGTTGTTCGGGGCAGCATCCTTGCTGCTCTCCAGGTGAATGCCATGGATATACGAAGGGAATTCGATGACTATCAGCAACAGACGGAGAGTTTGGTCGAAGCAGGGGGAAATTTCAGCCCCTTCACGTTTCTTTGTGTGGTGGTGCTCATCACCGGTTTCGGTTTGATCATGCTCTACAGTGCTTCCTACAACGAGGCGCTCATCCACAATCTTCCGCATCATTACTTTCTGACGCGTCAGCTGATGTTCGTTGCCTTGGCCCTGGTTGTCTTTGTGGTCATTCGGTTCATCCCGATCACCTGGATCAAGATGTTCAGCTATCCCATTCTCCTGGTTTCCCTGCTTCTCCTGCTGATGACCCTTTTCACCCCCTTTGGTCAGGAACGTCTTGGTTCCCGGCGCTGGTTGCAGATAGGGCCGCTTCCTTCCCTCCAGCCATCGGAGTTTGCAAAGCTTGCCTTGGTGCTTTTCTATGCCTATTACTTTAGGTTCGACCGTTCCAACCAGTCGCTTTTGCGCCGTTTCCTTCTGCCGTTTCTTGTCAGCATCGGGATGACGCTGCTGATTTTCTTGCAGCGTGATTACTCATCCGCCGCTCTCTTCCTGGCAATCTCCTTCTCCCTGATGCTTGCCAGCGGACTGAGGATATCCACCTTGCTCATCATGTTTGCGTTCCTCGTTCCCCCCGCGCTGGTAGGCCTGTTCTCCCAGTCGTATCGGGTCAAGCGCATCGTGTCTTTCCTGTTTCCCTCCCTTGACCCGGTTGGCATGAACTACCAGGTCACCACCTCCCTGAAGGCCATCCAGAAAGGGGGACTGTTCGGGGTGGGCTTGGGAAATGGAACCTACAAGCTTGGTTTGCTTCCCGAAGTGCAGAGTGACTTCATCTTTGCGTCCATGTGTGAGGAGCTCGGGCTTGCCGGCTGTGCGTTTGTCCTGATCCTTTTTGCCATGCTTGCAATTCTTGGCTACAATGCTGCGGCAAGAATGCGTGACCGTGACCGGTTTCTCAGCATCACGGCCTTTGGCCTTACAAGCATGATTCTCTTCCAGGCTATCCTGAATCTGGGGGTGGTGACAGCCATGCTTCCCCCCACCGGCATACCCTTGCCGTTTTTCAGCCAAGGGGGCACGAACCTCTTCATTGTACTGACATCCTGTTCGATCCTCTATCGTATCCTGTTGATCAGCAGCGGAAAGATACCCCTGCAGAAAAGTTCACTTGATGAGGGGGAGCGCAAGGCAATCCTGTTCCCCGACGAGGGGGAACGATCATGAAAGGGATTGGCATCAAGACCAAGATGGTCCTCTTGCTGCTCCCGCTGCTTGCGTTGCTGCTGCTGTTCACCCTGCGCTCCGTTCCCCAGTTTATGATCAGCTCTGTGCAGGTGGCGGCACACCAAGGCAGCGCCCAGGTTCCCGCTGAGGTTGCCCAGTATCTCTCAGCAATGGTGGGAACCTCCCTTTTTGCCATGAATCTCGGAAAGCAAGAGGCCAAACTCGAAGCCTATGGGCCGGTCTCCAAAGCAAAGCTGAAACGGATCCTGCCTTCCACCCTGATGGTTGACCTGACCCTTGTCGATGCCTTGGCTTTGGTGCAAGGAGAGGATGGGCAAGACTCGTATTTGGTGACCGGTGAGAGCTTGGTGATGCTTGACAGCAGGGATGTCCCTTCCTGGAAGAAGGTCGTGCTCACCATTGAGGTTCCCCTTTCCTATGCCCGGATGATGGCTCGTCATGGAATTGATGAGGGGTTTGCCCAGGTAATGGCGTTGGCACGGTCCCTTGAAGGCAAAACTACCTTGATAACTAGGATAAAATACGATAATAATAGTAGTAACAGCTTTGGAAAGATGGTTCTGGAACTCTCGTCCCTGAATGCCCAGATTTGGGTGAGGGAGCCTGTGGGTGCACACATTGTGCAAGCAGCCATGCTTGTGGTCCAGCAGGACCAACAGGATGCGCTTTCCTTCCTCAGCTCGCCGACCAGGCGATACGACCTCTATCAAGAGGGCTTGGTGCAGAGGTAATGAGACCGACCATAAGGGGGTTGCTGTAATGGCTGGAGATAAAATGTTGATGGGACTGGATATCGGCTCCAGCCGGACCAGATGCGTAATCGGCTCGGTGAGCCGTGAAGGCCAGTTGATGGTCGACAGCATCTGTGAGCATCCGAGCGAGGGAGTCCGTGCCGGTTCAATCGTCAATATTGAACAGACGCTGAAAACCATCCAGACGGTGATCAATGAGGCTGAGCTCCAGGCAGGGGCGGAGATGAGTGAAGTCATCATCGGCATCGGGGGGGAGAACATCATCGGCATCCCCAGTACCGGGGTGGTGGGGATCAACAGCAAGGACCAGGAAATCAAGCGTGAGGACATCTTCCGATCTCTTGAGGTTGCCCGGGCCTTCGAGCTTCCCCAGGATAGGGAAATACTTCATACCTTGGTGCAGGACTTCCAGATAGATGGCCAGATGGGCATCAAGGATCCGATTGATATGCTTGGGCACCGGCTGGAGAGTCGCGTGCTTATCGTAACCGCTTCGTCGGCCATCTGCCAGAATGAACGAAAATGCATCCAGCGATCCGGACTTTCGGTGCAACGTCTTGTCCTGCAAAGCCTTGCAGACAGTGAAGTTGTACTGAGCAGTGAAGAGAAGGAGATGGGGACCATCCTCATCAACATCGGCAGCGGCATCACCAATATGATTGCCTATACCAATGGGTCTCCGGTATACACCGGGGGGGTGAATCTGGGAGGGGAGGCTGTCACCAATGACATTGCCTATATCCTGAACAAGACTCGTGCCGCAGCTGAACAGATCAAATGCGAGAGCGGACACAGCTATGTCCCTTCGGTCTCCAGTGAGGATATGATCCTCATCCCGCAAGTCGGGGGGCTTCCTCCGATCAAGATGCCCAAGAAAGAACTGAGCAAGGTCATTGAGCCCAGGATGGCAGAGATCTTCTCCCGCCTGCAAAGTGACCTTGAGAAAGCACAGGTGCAGGGTTCGTTCGGAGGCGGTGTGGTGTTGGTAGGGGGTGGAGCGCTGCTCAGCGGTGTTACCGAGCTTGCCAGCGAGATTTTCCGGCTTCCGGCTCGTCTGGGGTTTCCCGAGGCTATCGGGGGTTTGGACCGCTCCTACATCAGTCCCCAGTACACCACGGTGTTGGGGCTGCTCAAGAGCGAAGCGCGCAAAGTCCGTGAGACGGGATCTTCTCCAAAGGCCCGCAAGGACCGGGTACGGCGCAAAGAGGGTGGAGCATCCTCAAAGCTCCGTGATTTTTTCAGGACATTGTTCTAAAAGAGCCGCAGGGCAAAGGAATAGGCTATGGATTTTGGAATGTTTGAAGTAGAGGATATGGTCCAGGACGAACAGGCCACCTCCACGATCATCAAAGTGATCGGGGTAGGTGGAGCTGGTGGCAATGCGGTGAACCGCATGATCGCCAGCGGCTTGAAGAAGGTGCATTTTGTCACCATGAACACCGATATGCAGGCCCTCCAGCGATCCAATGCACAAATCCGCATCCCAATCGGCAAGGAGTTGACCGGAGGTCTCGGAGCCGGAGGTATTCCCGAGGTTGGGGAGAAGGCCGCCCAGGAGAGCAAGGAGGACATTCGTCGAGAAATTGAGAATGCCGACATGGTCTTCATCACTGCGGGTATGGGGGGAGGCACCGGTACCGGTGCGGCTGCTGTGGTGGCTGAGATTGCAAAGAGCTGCAATGCCTTGACCGTTGCCGTGGTTACCACGCCCTTTGCCTTTGAAGGAAAGAAGAAACTGATGCTTGCACAGACAGGCATCGAGAAGCTGCGCAAGCAGGTCGATACCCTGATCATCATCCCCAACCAGTACCTGCTGAAGGTAGTGGAGAACAACACCCCGATCAAGCAGGCCTTCCTGATGGCCGACGAGGTGTTGTACATGGGAGTGCAGGGCATCAGCGAGCTTATCACCGAGCCGGGTGAAATCAATATCGACTTTGCTGACGTGCGCACCGTCATGAAAGGGAAGGGCGATGCCCTGATGGGTATCGGCTTTGGTGAGGGTGCAAACCGTGCCGTTGATGCAGCACGGCAGGCGATCAACAATCCCCTGCTTGAGAATGCGAGCATTGAAGGGGCGAAGAGCGTACTGGTGAACCTTGCAGGCAGTGACAACCTCACCTTGCAGGAGTATCAGGATGTGGTGGAGCTGGTCACCGAAAAGTGTGCAGAAGATGCCCTGGTGATCGCCGGGCAGGCCTTCAATCCCGAACTTGGGGACCGCATCAAGGTGACGGTGGTTGCTACAGGCTTTGAACGCAAGGAAGATGTTGTGGGTGCAGAGCTTGCCGATATGGATATGGTGAAGCGACGCTATGCTTCGGCAAAGGTGAGCGAGCACAAGGAAGACGAGAGTGCTCCTGCAGCCAAGAAGCAGTCGGAAGAGGAGAGCGATGTAGGTGCGATCCAGGTGAACCGCTGGCAGGACTTGCAGAAGCAACTTGGCAAGGGACCGAACACCAATAGCAACGACTATACGATTCCTGCGGTCTTGCGCTACTCACGCAACAAGCCGGACGACAAGTAGACATGCCTGATCCTGCCTCTCTGCTCCTGCTTGAGGAGTATCGGGATTATCTCGGCTTGCAGCGTCGCCTCAGCGAGGCGACGCAATCTGTATACGAGCACGAGGTGCGCTTGCTTCTGGAGCAGCATCCACAGCTTGAGACGATACAAGCCCACGAGATCGAGTCCTATATCCAGATGCAGGTGGAAACGAGAGATCTCAGCGAGCGCAGTGTCGGCAAGTTGCTTTCCGCGCTTCGCTCCTTCTTCACCTATCTCCAGCTGCAAAAAGTCCGCATGGACAACCCTGTCCTGCAGATTCCGCGCTCCCATCACCCCGTTCCGCTCCCTCAGGTAGCCTCCCTCAGGGAGGTGGAAACCTTGCTGGAGAGCATCGACACCTCCGATGCGTTGGGCTTTCGTGACCGTACCATCTTTGAGCTCATCTACTCGTGCGGCCTCAGGATCAGCGAGGCATGCAACCTTGAGCTGAATGACTATCAGATTCCGTACCTCAGGGTGCTCGGCAAGCGGGACAAGATGAGAATCCTGCCCGTTGGGGAGGTTGCCCAGTCGTTCTTGAAGACCTATCTGGAGGAAGTGCGTCCCCTCCTGGTTGGAGCCAGACGCTCGGAGAAGGCTCTCTTTGTCGGGCGCAGGGGACACAAGCTCACCCGTCAGGCACTCTACAAGCGGTTCATGACCTACACAGGACTTACCGACATCGAGGCAAAGGTGCATACGCTTCGCCACAGTTTTGCCACCCATCTGCTTGAGGGTGGGGCGGATTTGCGCAGTGTACAGGAACTGCTCGGTCACAGTGACATCAAGACAACCCAGATCTACACCCATGTGGACACCACTGTCTTGCAGGACGCCTATCGACGATTCCACAAGAATGAAGAGGATCCGTCATGAGTATCCTCTGGTTGCTCTGCCCCATCATTGCCTTCGGTTCTTTCGTCGATGCAATTGCCGGCGGCGGTGGCTTGATAACCCTCACCGCGTACGTTGCGGTGGGGCTTCCCCCGCAGACAGCGTTGGGAAACAACAAGTTTGCTTCTTCCAGCGGTACGCTCAACGCATCCATCCGCTATCTGGCCCATTCGCAGGTCTCCCTTCTGGTCGGGGTGGTGGCCATCGTCTTCAGCTTTCTCGGTTCGGGATTCGGCTCGCTGCTGGCAACCCGGTATGCTTCCACGTACCTGAACTATCTGCTGGTGTTCCTTGTCCCAGCCCTTGCCCTGTTCATGATGCTCAAGCCCGACTTCGGGCAGGCAAGGAGTCGTTCCAAGCTCTTTGTCTTCCTCTTGGGCATGGGTACCGGCTTGGGCATGGGCATGTATGACGGCTTTTTCGGGCCGGGAACCGGCATGTTCCTCACCCTGATCTTCACCTCGGTGCTGGGTTTGGATCTGCTGAAGGCGTGCGGAACGGCCCGGGTGGTCAATCTGGCTTCCAATGTGGCTGCCTTGGCAGTCTTCCTTCGGCATGGGGTCATTGATTTCTCCATCGCCATTCCCTGTGCTCTCAGCGCCATAGTCGGTGGCTATCTGGGCAGCAGCCTTGCCCTGACTGTCGGGGTGAAGGTGGTGAAGCCGGTCATGCTCTTCGTCCTTGCGATCCTGCTGCTCAAGGTGGTGGTGGGAATGTTCTGAAGCAAAGGTGCATCCTGCACAGCTTCTCTGGTATGAAGCTCTCCGTTTTGCTTGCCATCAGCCTGCTGAGGCTCTCCACTGCAGAAAAATTGCATCTGGTACGCCAGGATCCCTCGCTCCCGTCGTTGCTCAGGCGACTGGGAAACGACAGGACACGACTTCATCGCATGCTCAGCTTCCTGTCCGACGGAAAGGCAAAGGCCTGTTTCTTCGGCATGAGCTGCTATCCGGCAACCTTGGCACAGCTTGAGAATCCACCGTTTCGTCTTCTTTACACAGGAGAGCTTCCCCAGCCTTCCGACCACCTGCTCACCCTTTGCGGTACTCGCTATCCTGACGGTCTTGGTTCCAGACTCTCCTATGCATTTGCCCTGGAGGCTTCGGCAAATGGGTGTGCCCTGGTCACCAGCAACAGCCGTGGCAGTGACAGGGCCGCCCTGTATGCCTGCCTTGACCTGGGGACTCCCGGCTATGTGGTGTGTGACGCAGGGCTTGCCACCAAGCGCATCCAGGCAAACTCCCTGCTCACCCATGCAAATGTCATCTCCCCCTTTGAGCCTGATGACCAAGCCATTCCGTTTCGCTGTCTTGCCCGCAATGTCGTCTCCACGGCCCTGGGTTTGGTGACGGTGGTGCTTCAGGCTCCTCTGCATTCGGGAGCTCTTGCGTGTGCAACGGCAGCCTTGGATGCCGGACGTGATGTCTATGTGCACGAACAGGCACTGCAATCCCCAACATTGGGGGAGGGTGGTCTTGCCTTGGTCGGGATGGGCTGCCCTACCTTCTCTTGCTATGCGGAGCTTGCCTGTTGCCTGGACTGGTCTTCGTCGGTGCAACTGAGGCAGACATCCAGCAGTGATGCGTTGTATCGGTTTGGTTCAGCATGGTATAGTCTGGAGTATGACTGATGAGGATTTGGTCCAGGCTTTTCTCGAGAAGGAACGAATGGTGAGGGGCAGAAGCGAACACACCATCGCAAGCTATGGCCGCGACCTGAGGCAGTTTGCCTCGTACATCCATGCTCTGGGCATCACCCTCAGTGCTGTCCAACGTGAGGATGCGCTCATGTACATCCGTCACATGAGCAAGGAAAAGCGATATCAGGAGGCGACGGTCAACCGAAAGATCAGCTGCTGCCGCACCTTCTATGCTGCCTTGGTACGCCAGCAAACCTGTGCATCCAATCCCTTTGCACTCATCAGCGTACATAGCAGGAAGAGCCATCTTCCTACGGTGCTGAGTGTCAGTGAGGTGGCAAATCTGCTCAGTCTTCCGTGGTGTGATTTCCGTTCTGCCAGGGACATGCTTGTTTTCAGCCTGCTCTATGATACGGGATGCCGCATCGGTGAGCTGCGATCCATCAAGGAACAGGATATCGAGACCGATGTACTGAGAATACGGGTGTTGGGAAAAGGGAAAAAGATGCGCTACGTCTTTTATACCAAGCGCACCCAATCCTTGCTCTCCTCGTATCTGAGCATGAAGCATGAACGCTTCGACACTCCCTATCTCATTGTCTCAAACAGTGGAAAACAGTTGCCGATGAGCACCATTGGTAGTATGTTTGCGACATATGGAAGAAGGCTGGGATGGCAGAAGAACTTTACACCCCATGTGCTGAGACACACCTATGCCACCCATCTTCTGGACAATGGGGCCGATATCCGCTTGGTACAGGAACTGCTCGGACACCAAAGCATCTCCACCACGCAAATCTATACCCATGTATCGAAAGAACGGCTGGCTCGCGTCTATGAGGCGTGCCACCCCCATGGAAGGAAGCAGCATGAGTAGTTTCAAAGGAACAACCATCGTAGCTGTCCGCAAGGACGGACATGTGGCAATAGCAGGGGACGGGCAGGTTACTGCCGGTGACACCATTCTCAAATCGAACGCGCACAAGGTTCGCACCTTGTATGATGGCAAGGTGATCACCGGATTTGCCGGAACCACCGCAGATGCCTTCACCCTTTTTGAGCTGTTTGAGGCCAAGCTCAAGCAGTTCAACGGGGATCTCACCCGTTCTGCAGTGGAACTCGCCAAGCAGTGGAGGGTCGACAAGCAGCTCCGCCAGCTTGAGGCCATGATGCTGGTCAGCGATGGCAAGCGCATCTTTTTGATCAACGGGGCAGGGGATGTGGTAGATCCCGAACGCGATGCCATCGGCATCGGCAGCGGTGGGAATTACGCACTCAGTGCAGCCCTGGCCTATCTTGAGGCAAGCCCGACGCTCTCAGCAAGTGAGATAGCACGAAAGAGTGTGGAGATCGCAGCGACGCTGTGCATCTACACCGATGACTCGATTCACGTAGAGGTATTGTAAGCAATGGAACATACAAACAATAGGAAGCTTGACGAGCTCAAGCCTTCCCAGATCGTCAGCGAACTTGACAAATATATCATCGGCCAGAACCAGGCCAAACGTACGATAGCAGTGGCAATACGCAACCGCACCAGGCGCAAGCGGCTTCCGCTTGATATCCGTGACGAGGTGAGTCCCAAGAACATCATCATGATCGGGCCCACCGGTGTGGGAAAGACGGAGATCGCACGAAGGATCGCCAAGCTGTCCAATGCTCCCTTCATCAAGGTTGAGGCAACCAAGTACACCGAGGTGGGGTATGTGGGCAGGGATGTCGAGTCGATCATCCGCGACCTGATGAGCATTGCTGTCCAGCAGGTGAAGGCCGAGCTTGCACAGCGAGAGCAAGAGAAGGTGTTCCAGCGGGTGGAGGAACGGCTTTTGGACATTCTGCTTCCCCAGATCAAGGAAGATCCCTCGGTGGATATCATCGAGGTCGGCACATCCTACACCGACAGCCAGAAGGTTACGAGGGAGCGGTTCAGGCGTATGCTGCGTGAAGGCAAGTTTGACGACCGTGAGGTGGAGATAAACGTACAGAGCAGGAAGCGTGTGGGCATCGAGGTGCTCGGACAACCGAATATGGAAGAGCTGCAGGATGCCATGCAGAGCCTGGGCTCGATTTTCGGCAATGGCAAAGCCCATAACCGCAAGCTCACCGTGAAGCGGGCACGAGAGATTTTCACCGAGGAAGAGACGGAGAAGGCGGTTGACAACGACCGCGCCATCGACGAGGCCAAGGAACGGGTCGAGCAGATGGGCATCGTCTTCATCGATGAGATCGACAAGGTTGCCAAGAGCGGTAGCGGCGGATCCGGCATCGACGTATCCCGTGAAGGCGTGCAGCGGGACATCCTTCCCATCATCGAAGGAACCAGTGTATCAACCAAGTGGGGAGTCATCGACACCACCCACATCCTCTTCATCGCAAGCGGTGCATTCCATGTTTCCAAGCCCAGCGATCTCATCCCCGAGTTGCAGGGACGTTTTCCCCTGCGGGTTGAGCTCGATGACTTGACCAGTGACGATTTCTATCGGATTCTTACAGAACCTGCAAATGCCATCACGATGCAGTACCGCGAGTTGCTGAAGACCGAAGGGGTGGAGATCCAGTTCGAGGATGCCGCAATCCGTCGCATCAGCGAGATAGCCTATGAGGTGAACTCCTCCAACGACAATATCGGTGCAAGACGGTTGTTCACCATCATGGAGAAGTTGCTTGAGGAGCTCTCCTTCAGCGCAGATGAGTTGAGCGGGCAGAGCATCACCATCACCAGTGCCTATGTGGATGAACGGCTTGGTGATGTGATCCAGGACCAGGATCTCTCGAAGTTCATCCTGTAGGAGGGCCTTTGGAATTCCTCACGCTTGAATCCACCGATTATGAGAGCGCACTGCGCCAGGCCCGTAGGGAGTACGGCAATGCAGTGCGCGTTCATACACGCAAGGATTTCAGCAAAGGTTCCGCCCTCTCCCGTAAGCAGGCGTGCAGGATCACCTTCTACTTGGTTGCCGAATCTCCGATGCCCAACGAGGAAGAGGAGGTACAGCAGCAGGAACCCTATGATGCAGTCGCCTATTTGCAATCGTTGCTGCTTGCGAATGACCTTCCTCCCTCCCTTGCCGAGGAATTTGCCTTGGCAAGCGGATCTGAGAAGGCTGAGGTTGAGATTCTGCTTGTGCGGCGTCTCTTTGAGGAGTTGGCTTTTGCCGACCAGGTTGCCCGGAAATTTCTGGTTCTGGTCGGTCTTGCCGGGGTGGGAAAGACCACCAGCTTGGTGAAGGCTGCCCTTTTTTTGCGTTCACATCAGGGTCGCAAGGTTGCGGTGCTGAGTTTTGATGTGCACCGGATCGGAGCTGTGCAGCAAGTACGGGAGTTGTGCAGGAATTTTTCCCTCCCGCTCTTTGAGGCTGACTCGGTCCAGGCGGTGCAAAGTCTCATGCCATCCCTTTCGGAGTTTGACCATGTCTTTGTCGATACCAGCGGCAGCAGCATCAAGGATGAGTTTTTGCGCCAGGACCTTCAGGCCCTGCTTACCGTCTTGCCTCTGGAGCAGACAAGTCGCATCCTCACCATCAATGCAAGTGCGAAAGTGGGCGACTTGCTCTCCCAGTACGAGGAGTTCGGCTCCCATGCCCTTGATTCGGTGATAGTCACCAAACTTGATGAGACCAGTACCATCGGCAACATCCTCACCTTCCTGGACAAGAGCAAGCTTGCCTTGCTCTATGTTGCGGATGGGCAGGAGATTCCGGAGGACTTTTCCCAGGCAGAAGCATCGGTTCTGGTTCCCCGTCTCAAGCTGTTCAGCCTTGACGGTTCACACTTCTTCCCCTCGCCCTAACGGATTTCAGTATCCTTGGCCACGAGTTTTCCTTGGCTGAGCAAGGCCTTCACCACGTTGGCGATGGCCGGTCCTGCTATATTTGATCCCCAGATGGTGTTCCCCTTGGGATTTCCCGCTCCGAAATAGATGATGTAGCGGGGATTGTCGATGGGAACCATGGCAAGGCTCGAAGCCAAAACAGTCCCGTCCTCATAGGTATTGGTCTCGGGATTCAGCAGTTGTGCAGTCCCCGTCTTGATTCCTACATCCACACCTTCAACCACAGCCTTCACCCCTGTTCCCCCTTCCTCGGTGGCTTGCTGCATGCCTTCGCGTACAGTTTTGGCAACCTCGCTGGAGAAGACTTTGGCAAGGACGGTACGCTCCCGCTGGTAGGTCTTCCCAGAGGTTACGGCATCACTGCGGCTGAGGATGAGGTGAGGCTGAAGAAGCTCTCCCTCTTGGGTGAGAGCAGTGGCTGCAGCAGCTAGATGCAGGGCGCTCGCGAGCATCTCCTGACCGAACGAGATGGTAGCCTGTGACCGTCCGGACCACGTGGATGGCTCAGCGATCTGAGCCCTGGGCCGGGAAGGAAGGCCGATGTCATAGCTGGAATTGAAGCCAAGTTTTGTGAGCGTCTCATAGAACAGATCCGCATCGGTCTGCATTGCCCAGTGCACGATTGCCCCGTTGCAGGATTTTGCGACCATGGTCTTCGGGTCAATCAAGCCATGCTTTGCGGTGCAGTTGATGGTTACGTTGGACGAACCGGTGGAGAAGGTGTAGGAGCCGTCACAGAGAAACGGCTCGGCAACGTTTGCCTGCCCGGCTTCGAGCACCGTGGCCAAGCTGAAGAGCTTGAAGACGGAGCCCGGCTCAAAAAGCAGGTTTGCCGCATGATTCTTCCTCTGCACCGCAGTACTGGTGGAGAGGGAGTTCACATCATACCAAGGGTAGCTGGACATGCCCAGGATATCACCATTGGTTGCGTCCAGCACCAAGGCCATGGCATAGTCGGGGTTGTGCTCGTCTGCAATGAACTGCAGTTGGACGTCCAGTGCATACTGGATGTCCAGGTCCAGGGTCAGGGTGATGTCTTCCCCATAGGTGACCTCTCCCTGTCCCACCTCGGGGTACGGGTTGAGGTAGTGTTCCTGGCTCAGCTCAACCCCCTCGATGCCTTCTTGTTCGGAGTTGATGAACCCAAGGGTCTGGGAAGCATGGAAAAGGGCGGGGTAGGTTCTGCCCAGCCGCTTTTCCACCGTCACCTCTTTGGTGAGCTTATGTTTTTCAAGGGTTGCAAGGAGGGCAGGGACCTGATCCTCATCGATTCTCGCCTTGATCTGTGCATAGGTGGTGTATTGTTTTGCCTTGTCCTGCACCTGCTGGGGACTCATCTGCACGTACGGGGCGACGAGTTCGCTCACCACCTGCAAGTCCTTGATGTAATTCAGATGGAAGTAGACTCCCCAGTAGGGTGTTTGTATTGCCAGAATTCGGTGATTACGATCATATATGGTACCCCGCACCACCTTCGAGGCTACCTGAGGATTGGTGTAGGTTTTGCTCTGAGATTGGTCTTGGAGGGTCAGAAATGCCAATCTGACCAGAATAAGACCCAAAAGGAGGGCAACAACCACGGTGAAGAACCGTATATACGAGTGTTTTGGACTGGTAGCCATGATTGTTTTATACTACTATGTAGGAAAGGTAATGTCGAGGTATGGCGAAAGACTACTATGATGATATGCAGGAACGTCCCTCTTGGAGATCGGGGCGTGATGGGGAACGAACCAAACCCAGCAGGGGTCTGATCTGGACCATCGCGCTGGGCATAGCCATCTGTGTAGTGGTGATTGTGATCTGGTACCAGTTCTTCCCGGCCCAAGGGGCCAAGGATCCTTCCAAGACTGAAGTGATCAGGGAGGTGCTTCCCCAGGTTGAGACCATTGCCGATGCCCCGGAGGTTGTCAAACCGGCACCTGCTGCCATCCCAGAGGCTGCATCGCTTGCCGATGCCCCTGTCGTCGACACCCAGGCCCGCTCACTTTCCGACCGTCCTGTTTCCCGCACTCCCTCCAACTCCCTGGTTGTACAGTTCATCGACCATGTGGTGGGGGAAGGAGAGGACCTGGCAAGCATTGCCGCTCTCTACAGCCTGAAGACACAGACGCTGATCAGCGTGAATCAGATCAGGAACATCCAGGCGATCAAGGAAGGGGTGACACTCCGCATTCCCGATCGTGATGGACAGCTCTATACGGTTCGTGAAGGGGATATGCTCTCCACCATAGCCCGCAAGTACAGCCCTTCGTTGGGTTGGAAGACGCTTCAGGAGATGAACGGGCTCAAGAGTGAGAACATTCTGGTCGGCCAGCAGATTTTCATCCCCGATACCTCAAGCTCGTCTCTCTCCCAGCTTGCCGATGTGGCTCCCATCCAGTTCCAGAAGCCCACCAGCGGTGCGATCACCACACTGTTCGGCCAGCCTGTGGATAATCCGGCAACCGGAACCAAGGAAAGCCTGGAAGGGATCCTGATCGTCGGATCCTATGGCTCTGCTGTTGTTGCCTCTGCCTCCGGTCAGGTGGTGGATGCCGGCTATGAGGTGAAGGGCAGGGGCCGGTTCGTGGTACTCAGCCATGAGGGTGGGTACAAGACCAGCTATCACCATCTGGAGAACGTGGAAGTGCGCATCGGCATGACCCTTGCAAAGGGAGAGACCATCGGCAGCATCGGTACCAGCGGTACTTCCTATGAGCGGCCGACACTCTTCTTCAGCATCGAGCAGTCAGGCATCGCCCTCGATCCAGCACAGTTCTTCTAGAAACTCCATCAGGGAAACAAGCAAGAGGCCGGACAGTTTGTCCGGCCTCCCCTTTGTCATGCATTCTTGCCATGGCAGTGCTTGTACTTCTTTCCGCTGCCGCAAGGACAGGGATCGTTGCGTCCTACCTTGGGCTGGTCCCTCCTGACGGTGACCGCAGCAACCTGGTCGCCACCCTGGACCCTTCTGGGACCCTGGGACTCTGATGCAAACGCCCCCCGGGCAGAGTGGGACTCGATTGTCCGCTTCGCTGGCGCCTTGCGCTGGTAGCTCTCATCGTTTCTGGTGATCTGGACACGGACAAGCGTCTGGGCCATGAATTGCTTGATCCCCTCGAGCATCTCGGTGAAGATCTCAAAGCCTTCCACCTTGTACTCGACCAGAGGATTCTTCTGGGCATAGGAGCGCAGACTCACTGCATCCCTGAGGTCTTCAAGAGCTGTGAGATGGTCCTGCCAACGCAGGTCAATCTGCCTGAGGTAGTTGAACCTGAGGAAGTCATTGAAGGGTTTTTCGCCGGTCAGGGCTACCTTCTGGTCGATTTCGGTGTCGATGCATGTCCTCAGATGCTGCTTGTACTCGTCGCTTGTTGCCTCGGCAGGGAGTACCGGGACTTCCAGGTGGAAGGTGGTAAGCATCTCCGAGAGAATCTTTGCCCCCTTCTGGTTCTCCTTTGCATCGGAGAACACCTGATCGACCAGATCTGCGCTGATCTCATGGCAGATTGTCCGTACGCGTTCGATGAGATGCTCGTCACCGAGGATGGCATCCCGCTCCGTGTACAGGTAGTTTCTCTGCTCATTGAGTACATCATCGTAGTCGAGCAGATGTTTGCGGATCTCGAAGTTGCGATCTTCCACCCGTTTCTGTGCTTTCTCGATGGCATTGGAAAGCATGCGGTGCTCGATGGGCTCGCCATCCTGCATTCCGATCCTGCCCAGGATGCCTTTCAGGTTCTCCGAGGCAAAGAGACGCATCAAGGGGTCGTCAAGTGAGACAAAGAAGCGGCTGGTCCCTGGGTCTCCCTGGCGACCGGAGCGTCCACGCAGCTGGTTGTCGATACGCCTGGATTCATGGCGTTCGGTTCCCAGGATATAGAGGCCGCCAAGCTCCTTCACTTCCTCGTAGTCCTGCTTCCAGGAAGGATAGGCTTGCTTGATGGCAGCAGCCATCTCCTCACTGCTGGCTTCGGTACCGCAGATTTTCCTGGCACGGGCGTCGAGGCTGCCACCAAGCTTGATGTCCGTTCCGCGTCCAGCCATGTTCGTGGCAATGGTAACGGCACCCTTGGCTCCTGCTTCCTCGATGATCATGGCCTCACGTGCGTGGTTCTTGGCGTTGAGCACCTCGTGGCGGATGCCCATCTTGCGCAGCAGTACGGAGAGCATTTCACTCTTCTCGATGCTGATCGTACCCACGAGAATCGGCTGGCCGGTTTTGTGCACCCGTTCAATCTCTTCGCAGATCGCCTTGAACTTGAACTCCTCATTGTAGTAGACAAGATCGGGATTGTCTTCCCGTACGACCGGCTTGTTGGTGGGGATGACCACGACATCGAGGCTGTAGATCTTCAGGAATTCCGGTGCTTCGGTATCGGCGGTACCGGTCATGCCGCTGATCTTGTCGTACATCCTGAAGAAGTTCTGGAAGGTGATGGTGGCCAGTGTCTTGTTCTGGCCAAGCACCTTGATCTTCTCCTTGGCCTCAATGGCTTGGTGCAAACCATCGCTGTAGCGTCTCCCGTGCAGGATGCGCCCGGTGAATTCGTCGACGATCTGGACCTGTCCTTCGACAACCACGTAGTCGACGTCATGATGGTACAGCCTGAGGGCACGCACCGCCTGGGTCACATAGTGCACATACTCAAAGTTCTCGTCGGCATAGATGGAACCGCTGATGACATGGTGTGCGTTCAGCAGCTCTTCCATGTGCTGCATGCCTTGGTTGGTGAAGCTGACCTTCTTCTGTTTCTCGTCCAGCTTGTAGTCGCCCCGTTCCTCGAAAGCAGGGGCATTCCTGTCGAAGCGGGCGAGGGGGTCTTGCTCATAATAGTCCCCTGTATCGGGGTTTTTCTCACACTCGGTCAATGATGAGGCGATTTTCTGGGCACCCATCACCTGTTTCGAGTCGTCCTCGCTCTGGCCGCTGATGATCAGGGGGGTCCTGGCCTCATCGATCAGGATCGAGTCGATCTCATCGATGATGCAGTAGTGGTGCTTGGGCTGGATCTTTTCCTCCTGCGCCCACTTCATGTTGTCCCTCAGGTAGTCGAAGCCGAACTCATTGTTCGTCCCGTAGGTGATATCCTTGCTGTATGCGGATCGTTTCGCCTCATTGTCCATGTCCGAGAGGATCGTTCCCACCGAAAGGCCGAGGAATTCATAGATGGGACCCATCCAAGCGGCGTCACGCGAGGCGAGGTAGTCATTGACGGTGACGATGTGCACCCCTTTGCCCTCAAGGGCATTGAGGTAGGCGGCAGGAACACAGGTGAGGGTTTTTCCTTCACCGGTTTTCATCTCCAGGATCTTTCCCTGATGCAAGACAGCAGCACCCATGATCTGCACATCGTAGTGCCGCTCCCCAAGAACGCGCTTAGCCGCTTCCCGTGCCAGGGCAAAGGCTTTCGGCAGCAGTGACTCCAGCGTTGCGCCTTTCTGCACCTGTTGCTTGAGCTCCTCGGTGATCTGGGGAAACTGCTCATCGGTGAGCGAGGAAGCCCAAGCCTCCTCCTTGTTGACTTGCTCCACGATGGGAAAAAGCAGACGAAGGTCTTTGTCTTGTTTGGTGCCGAATAGCTTGGTGAATAATGACGTTCCCATGAATGTCTCGCTTACAGGAAGTATTTGGCTCTGCAGAGCCTCCTTACCAGTATACTCATTCTCTGGGAAGGAGAAAAGTCAAACTCGTGAGAAAAGGTGGGACAAATCTACCCACAGTGTATCAGATTGATACAAAGATGGTAGTCGTTTTTCCCAGACCGTGGTACCATGGAGCCATGGTTGTCTGCTATACAGGGGGAGGTACCCTCGGTCATGTCTATCCCGCCCTTGCCGTACATGAGCAGATGCTTGAAAGCCCTGCCTATGAGGCTTTTTGGATCGGTCGCAACAATGCGCGTGAAAAGGCTGTGGTGGAAGCGGCAGGCCTGTCTTTTTTTCCCATACGAAGCGGAAAACTCAGGCGGTACCGGTCGATGAGAAATGTGCTGGACATCGGAAATATTGTCCTTGGTTTTTTCCAGGCTCTCGGTATTCTCTCAAGGCACCGGCCGGATGTAGTGTTCAGCAAGGGAGGCTTTGTATCCGTTCCTCCTGTACTGGCAGCTTTTGTCCTGCGAATTCCGGTCGTCAGCCACGAGAGTGACACCACCGCAGGTCTTGCCACCAGGATCAATGCACATTTCTCGCGTACTGTTTGTGTAAGCCATGACCATGGCTTTGACACGCTTCCTGCTTCCAAGCTGTTTGTAAGCGGCAACCCGGTCCGAAAGGCCTTGGTCGAACAGGCGAAGCACAAAGAGACATTGGAACGACCCGACTTTTTGGCTGACGGTGAGCCCTTGGTGCTGGTTCTTGGCGGCAGCAGCGGATCGGCAGAGATCAATGATCTGGTGCGAAATACTGTGGATGCAATTGCCAAAAAGGCGTTCATCTACCACCAGTGCGGCCGGGAGGACGGGCAGGAGACGGCAACCGAGCGGTATCGGAAGGTGCCGTTCATCGATACCGAGCTTGCCCGATTGCTTGCCCATGCTACTGTGGTGGTGAGCCGTGCAGGAGCAGGAACCCTTGCAGAACTTGCCCTGTTCGGCTGTGCGTGCCTGCTCATTCCGCTCTCCTCGGCATACAGCCGGGGGGACCAGGTGGAAAATGCACAGCGTCTTGCCAACGCAGGCGCTGCAAGGGTACTCTACGGTGATGAAAGTGACGGTTCGTTTGCCGAGGCCCTCCTCGGCTTGCTTGAGGATGAGCAAGCAAGAACAAGCATGGGAAAGGCACTTGGTGCAAGTGCTGACTGGGATAGTGCAAAGCGCATCGCACACGTGTTGATGCAAGTATAAGGAGTGAGCATATGCAGTGGGGATTGACCATCGGTTCGGTGTATTTCAACTCAATAGACATCATTGTCTTCGCCCTCGCCATCATCGGGGGTATTGCAGATACCTTGGTAGGCTTTGCCGATGCATTCAGCCACCGCTCAGGGTATATCGTGGGCTTTTTCTCAGGCCTCATGTTCACGAAGATCATAGCGGATATCGTTTCGCAGTCTTTCGCGCTGCCCCTTGTCATTGCCTCCTTGCTCTCCTTCATAGTCCTCTTTCTCATCGGCTATGCCCTGATGAGAATCGTGGGAAACCTGTTGGAAACAGCCTTGAATGCAACCGGCCTGAAGGCGGTCAACGGCTTGCTGGGCTTTCTCTGGGGGGTCATTGAAGTGGTGATCGCAGCCTCCGTCATCATCTACATCCTTGAGTTGCAGGAGGTCTTCGATCTCTCCGCAGTTTTTGATGCAAGCCAGTTTGTCCTGAACATCGTCAGGCCCCTGGTTCCCGATACCGTTCACTGGTTTGCCAGCTCTGTGCAGGTAGCCCATGTTTGAACAGCTTTCCCGTTTCCAGCCTGGCATGGCCCAGCAGATTTGCAGCCAGATTGAGGGGGGGACCTTCAGCCAGGTGAGCCTGTTCGGCGGTGAACGCTACAGCCTCAGGCTGAGTTTTGCCCTGGAGACCATCCGTGCCCTCAGTTGTACCGAAGGGGGCAGGGATGCTTGTTCGTGCGAAAGTTGCCGCAAGTTTGCAAACCTTTCGGTGAGCAATGTCGTCATCGTAAGCCAGCGTGACCATGTCAGCATCATAGAGACGAGCCTTGCCACCTTCAGTCGCCTTGCCAACGACTTTTCCCGGAATCTGGTGATCCGCAGCATCAGGACCCTCTTGCTGCAAT
>Ga0172377_10000695_pt1 | contig 32524 bp, 26 predicted proteins | sample Pumphouse3metaG_FD_119749 | JGI IMG/M metagenome (GOLD analysis project Ga0172377, IMG submission 119749) | Leachate microbial communities from a municipal landfill in Southern Ontario, Canada - Pumphouse #3 metaG | ecosystem: Engineered > Solid waste > Landfill > Unclassified | place: Canada... | reverse complement strand
AACCGGTCCTCTCCCGTAAGAACATTGAAGAACGATCTTCCTAAATGCTCCAAAAGCCACTCCGGCCCGATTCCCTTGTTCACTTGTCTGCTCAAAAGATAGTCTGCGGTCATATACCTGGCATATCCTCTCCCCTTTCCAAGACGGCCTGAAAAAGAATAATTGGTCCTGCACATATAGCCTTCAGTAACGTCATATCTTTTGCAGCCATAATCCCAGACCTCGAAATAAGCAGCTCCTCCGAAAGCATCTATCACCCCGAAATTGGTGCTCAGACCATTTGGCTTGCCTTTAGACAAGATAAGGTTCTCAAAATCACCAACGGTGACACACTCTCCCAAAGCCTCCGTCATCAGTTTTCCGGCAACGGTGACAAGGCCCAAAGAGTCAGGACGAAGGTTATAGGAAAGATTGTTCACTATCGCAAATCCCATGTCATTCGCCCCGCAATAAGCATTCTCACGCCTCAGGTCGTTGCTGTTGAAGATTGCGGTGAAAGAATAAAGCCGACCTATCCGATGGTCCATGACATTGAACTCATTTGGCGTGTCCCTCTGTTTCCAGAGAAGAGGCCGCCCGGTGGCGCTCGCCTTAGCGGACACTATAACCGTGGTGCAGGCGAAAGAATCCGCCGCGGACAGCAGGAGAATGAGTATTATGAGAAATCCTTTCTTCATAATTTTCTGATTTTGTAGCCGTAGTAAGCGTAAAAGAATATGAACAAGTAGCAAGGAACACATATCCAGTAGGCCTGTTGATTACCCACAGAGTCTTTCAAGAATCCGAAAACGAGAGGAATCAAAGCCCCGCCGCCGATTGACGCAACCAAAAGCGAAGATCCGACTTTGGTAAATTTGCCGAGATCGACAATAGCCATAGGCCATATCGCAGGATACATAAGCGAACAAGCCAAGCCCAGAAACGCAACGCACCAGATGGAAATCGCAGGAGGAGTGAGCACTATCAGAAGTGACCCGATCAAGGCGACCCAGCAGCAGATCCTCAAAGCAGTGACTTGAGACATATATTTCGGTATCATAATGATTCCAATGACATAGCCGAGGGCCATCCCCACGCTCGGCCAAATAGCATAAAACTGAGGGTTGGAAAAATTAAGATACACGGCATAATCCACCAAGGAAGACAAGGCCAATGTCTCAACGCCCACATAAAAGAAGCAAGCCACAGCGCCCATAACCAGATGAGGGAATTGCCAGATGGATGTCTTCCCCGCCGCATAAGGGCAATCCGCGGCATCCTCATCCGTCTCGCCGACCGCCTTAACTTCTTCCAGCGGAGCGAATCTAACGAAAATGCCCAGCAGAACGAATATACCTATTATAATGATGAACGGCTTGGTCACATCGGAAAGCAAAGCATCACTGAGATCTTTCCCGATCACAGCAGCAAGGAACACGGGAGCTACGGCCCAAGCGAGCGAATTACAGATTCCCATAATACTCATACGTTTCGCCGCACTTTCAATAGGACCCAGAATCGTGACATAAGGATTGATGGCAGCCTGAAGAATTGTGTTCGCCACCCCGCTCAGGAAAGAAGCAAATATGAAAAGAGCGAGGTTTCCGTAGATGGCCGAGGGGATGAAAAGAGCGAAAGCGATTGCGAACACAAGGAACGAGAGAGACATAGTTTTCTTGTAGCCGATCTTCTCAATGATCTTCGCCGAAGGATAGCTAAAAAAAAGAAAAGCGCAGAACGTGGAAGCGATCAGCAGATAAGACTCCGCCGAAGAGACCTTCAGAGTGGACTGCAGCAAAGGAACGAGATAGCTATTGATGCCGAGAGCGAAACCCACGGTAAAAAACATCATCCCTATGATTGCCAAAGGCAAAGCGTAATTTCTGGAAACCTTCATCTTCTATTTTGTGTGGTATTTAATCAATCCGTCCATAGGCGCCTTAAGCACATTTCCTAAAGACATTCCGAAATCGGAGGCCGCCTCCGATAACAGATCCTGATAATAGAAAGCCACTGAGCCGACGCAGTTAAGTTTGTACCGCTCATAATCAGGGTAATGGCAGATTATGTGAGAGAAAAAGTCCCTAAAAGAGCCAAGCATCAGATCGTGGAAATACGGATCATTGTACCTGTTGTCGCCCACATATTTGCAGAATTGCGCACAGTAGCGGTTCGGCTTGGGCTTGGTGTAAATCTGATCTATGATCTCATCATTGGTCTTTCCTATAAGTTTTGCGACCTCCGGGACAAGACGCTTAGGCAGATCCCCGCGGATATAGTCGCAGATGAGTTTTTTGCCTATATAGCCGCCGCTGCCCTCGTCTCCGAGAATAAAGCCGAGAGAGTCGATGTTCAGAGTAATCTTCTCCCCGTCATAAAGACAGGAATTTGTCCCGGTCCCGACGATGGCCACGAACCCCGGGTTGAATCCGAGAGTGGCTCTCGCAGAAGCCAGAGTGTCCATTGCCACAAACACTTTTTTAGCATTGGGGAACACAGTGAGCATTACCTCCGTTATGAAGCCGTATTGCAGCTCCGTGACTCCCGCGCCGTAAAAATACAATTCACTCACTTCAGAAACGGGAAAAACCGCTGGAAGCGATTTGAGGACATCCTCACGAATGTTATCCGCAGTGTTATAATTAGGATTGTAACCCGCGCTTTGGAATCTGACGCACCTGTCCCCGTTTTCGGAGACGCAAGCCCAATCGGTTTTGGTGGAACCGGAATCAGCGATCAATATCATAATTCGAAAATAAATTTATTTAATATTATCAGAAAGGAAGCTCTTTGTACCTGCCGTTGAATGTGGCCATATGAGACCAGTTGTGTTTCCCGAACGTGTTGTTGTTGTTCGATGGGTCGCAAATATACCATTTTCCATCGACAAACAGCTCAACAAAAACGTGACCAATCACACTTGTGGAGAATTGGCACTGCCCGTGCATATACCTCGCCGGAATTCCTGCCGCGCGGCTCATCGCAATCAAAGCGTGAGACAAATCGCAACAATTACCGCCTTTCTCATTGATTGTCTTGACGGACCCTTTCACGGTGTTCGGATAATCCTGCCACTCCCACTTGTCACGGGAATAGTTAAAAAGTGCCTCAGCCTTGGCAAGCGTAGTCGTCTTGCCTGAAATAATAGAATTCATTGTGCCGACCACCACTTCATTGTCAGTCTCGCAATTGGACTCCTTGTGAAGGAAATCGGACTGCCAGCTGGAAACCTTGCCCGGGAAAGCGAGATTTTTCACATACTCGCTGAAATATCGGCAGAAAATCACGGCCGAATTGTTAAAAGTCAAGCGGTTCTCGTGCTTGGTCCCGTCAGATTCCACGTAATAAGTCGGAAATGCGCAGTAGTTAGGGAAGGCCCCGTTGGATTCGGCATACGCCAGAATTGTCGAAGCGAGCCATTGGACTTCTTCCGAAGAAATGAAGTCTGGATCAAATGTGTCGTTCTTGTCCGAGACAGAACCCGCGACCGAAGGGATGTCTATCCTGTCCTCCTGCCATGTTTCCGGACTACCGGCCATCTTTCCGATCAGCAGGCAAGACGCTGCGACATACTTTGATTTGTTGTAATTAATGCCCTCGACATTGACATAAGAAGGCAACTCGTCAGTTTCTTCGAATGTCTTGTAGGCACTCGCCAGAGCTTCCACGAAATAGCCGTTGAAAGAATCTGGCACAAAAGCCTTGTTTTTCTCCTCGGTCTGATCATCGTCAGAGCCGGAACAGCACACAAAAAAAGACAAGCCGGCAAAAGCCAACAACAATAATCTCTTCATCATTTTAGTAATAATTATGTTGGAAAGCACAGGGATGATCGGACCCCTGTGCCCTATTATGTTCTACTTTTCGTCGCCGAATTCCTCGGAACGGATTGTCTGGTCAGCCGCTATGCCCGTAGCATCCGCAAGCTTGTTGTCAATCATATACTTGAAGAAAAAAGCATAGGTGACAAGTGCTCTCTGGGCGCTGAAACAGCCGTAATAGCCGCTCAACTGCCCCGCTGCATAGCCGCACATATTGGAAATCTTGGAATCACGGGTGATGCCGTAATTAACGTGACGCTGAGCGAAGTTGTCAAGAATGTCGACTTTGACTTTGCAAGCCACCCCGTTTGCCGTCGCAGGATCCCCTATTCTCAAATGTCCGCCGTTGCCTTCTATCACATTGCCCGAAGCCGTCGAACCTGACTCGTTGAAGGACGCACTCTGGAACACGTATTTGTGCGCTGTAGGAATCTCGGTGGTCGTCATCTTGCTCTGAGTTGCCGTCTTCTCGAAGGTGCCCTTGCCGGCAGTGGTGGAATTGCCGTCATAGCCTCTGAGAAGCAAATAGCAGCGTTCAGCAACCTCAAGCATATCACCCGTGGAGTAAGTCGTTCCGTTAACTTTGATTGTGGTGCCGGAAGGAACGTAGTGCGCGCCCGCATTGTCAAGTTTGGTGTCTCTGTCTTCGGAAAGAGTCTCGCCGGTAAGGAAATTGATAGTGCCGGTGGTCTTCTCCCAAACGTCAAGAATAGTGACATACTGTTTTGCGAAAGCCTCAATCGTGTTCTTGGAAGCCTCTGTGCTAACTCCGAGAAGATCGGAATTGAAAGTCTGGTCCGCAGACACGTTCACGGCATTGTCAAGATTGTTGTCAAGCAGATATTTGAATATTCTTGCGAATGTCAGCAATGATCTCTGAGCTGAGAAACAGCCGTAATAATTGGTTATAGGGTCGCGAGGATAGCCGCAGTTGTTCGAAATCGAGCCCTTGGTGATAGGCCAGTTGAGATGACGCTGCGTGAAGTTGTCCATAATGTCGAGTTTGACAGTGTTTGCCACAGCCTTGTCCTGTTCCTTGTAGCTTCCCATCATCAGAGGACCGCCGTTGCCGACCTTGGTCCCGTCCGTGTTGGTGCTTCCGCTTTCATTGTACGACAAAGTGGACCACACGTAATTGTGGGTCTCAGGCAAAGCGGTGGCCATTGTGCCGGCAGTAGTAAGTTTAGGAGCGGAATCAGCCCCGTACTTGTCAGTGTAGGTGCCGTCATAGCCGCGAAGCAGAAGGTAGCAGCGCTCTGCCAGCTCCATCATATCCGCGGTGCTGTAAGACTTGCCGTTGAGGGTGATGGTTGTAGTAGAAGGCACATAATGAGCGTTCTCCACATCATTGTCAGCGGAATAGTTGGTGTTGGTAGAGCTTCTGTCAAGACCGGTGACTGTGTTCACGATGCCTGTGGTATTCTGCCAGGTGTCAAGAATGGTAACGAACTGCTTGGCAAAATCCTTGATTGTGGCATTGGTGTACGCATTCTGGGTAACAGGGATTCTGACAGTAGCGTTTCCTCCCGCAATAGTGAGAATTGCAGTGCGCTCAGCCCCGGTGTTAGCAATTGCGGAAACATCGATGGACTTTCCGGTCGCGGCTGAACCGCTACCCGGATTGACGGTAAGCCAAGCCGCGTTAGAAGTGGCTGTCCAATCCACGGCAGCGTTGAAAGTCACAGGGATGGTCTCTCCTGCGGCAGCGAAAGTAAGATCCGTTGTAGTGGACTCTATGTCAGGAAGTTCGACTCCGTATAGGTCATAATCCAGATCCACATCCTTCATTGCTGTGTAGACATCGGATGAGATGTTGTTGTCAAGCAGATATTTGTAAAATCTGATGGCAATCAGGAAAGTTCTCATCGCCGAAATGTTTCCGGTATATGGAGACAAAACGAGATTATTGGCAGGATTGTCTCCGAATGTCTGGAAGTTACCGATATGAGTGAGCTGTTCCGCTCTGGTAAGGAACCAAGGGACAACTTTAATCAAGAAATTCAAATCGCAAGGATTGCTCTTTGAAAAATTGATTGCGCAAGGATCGTCAGCTTTCTCGTACCAAGGATAGCTTCCCCACAAAGCCCAGTCACCAGCCTCAGGGATTGACTCGCTCAAAGCCTTTCCGTTGCCGAGAGTGTGGACAGTAGTGTTTCGATCAGTCTGCTTAAGAGCGGAACCCTGAACGGTGACAAGATCCATAATACCCTTGAGCGCAATAACCCAGCACTGAGCCGCGTCGTATGTTACGCCGTCGACAGTGATAGTGTGGTACGGCTTGTAAGCGTCGCCATACATCGTGCCGTCCTCATAGCCCCCTGAATAAGGGATAGGAATGAAGTGGACATTCTCCCAAGCCGATTTGTTGGAAGTGCAATGGCTTCCGTCGGCATCCACCGAACCGGTGGTCTTGTCCCAAACGTCAAGATAGGACACAAGCTGCTGGGCGAATCCTTTAAGAGTGGCTGAGGCAGACAAGTACTCGGTCAAGACTTTCGCCGGCATTTTACCCGCATCTTTGTACTCGCTAATGGCGCGAGCCATAGTGACAGTCGCCCTGTTCGTGCAGAAAGCTATGTTGTCAGTCCTCTTGAAGATGGTCTGGTTTGGCACCTGACCTTTATCATTCATCGCCTTGATCATTCTTCTGGCAATGTCCGTGAGATCCTCAGTCGCACCGGTCTCGAACGAATTGGAAGGCCCGTTCGTCACCGCGATCTCATCCTGATCGTAACTATCCTTTGTAGGATAATCGGCAGCCTTGAAAGACAGAACGTCAATTTTCGAATTGCTTCCGCTCTTAAGATCCACGAGCAATTTGCACATAGCATATTGGTACTGAGGAAGAGTCAGTTCAGTTCCTCCTACCTTTAGCGTCGAAGGAATCGTTGTTGTGGACTCCCATTCCCCGTACATTGAGGCAATCGCCTCGACAAGGTCGGATTGGGAGACAGTCGCGACGACCTTGACATCAGTTCCGGGTTCGTCGGAATCATCGCTTTTGCAACTCGTAAACAAAGCCGCAAAAGCCATCATCGCTGCAAATAAACAATAAAACTTTTTCATAAATACAGGTTATATTAGTGTTAATAAATTGTCATTCCGACCAAAAATCGCTCAAGTCGGGAAAAGTACCGAGGCCATATCTGAAAAGCACTATTCCGGAAGCCTTAGTCCCTTGATAGACCTTGCAGTCGGCAAGTATCCCCGCAGCGTCCATTGGAGAAACTGAAGAGTCGTTGCCTTTGTAGGTAGTGGTACCCGGCCAGCATTTCGCGCCGCCGGTATTGGAAGCGAACATATTTGCATAGCTCCTGCATGCGTCATCACCGTAACCGTAGGAGTACTTGTAAATCATCGGCATCAGGATGTGGAGATAAGTGCCCATCGCATTGTAGTCCTGAGCATAATAGTAAGCCCCGCTCTTCTCCGGCATCAAAGCCGCCGAAGTCACGATTCCCTCATTGTAGCTGTCCACCAACTCCCTGAGTTCGCGACAACATCTGTTCACAGCTCCGACTGCTGTCACTTCCGCGGAAGGATTATGCTTGTAGGCAGTACCAGGATACCGGATATAGTCAAGATGCAGGCCTTTCACGCCGAAATCCTCAATGTAGGCCTTGGCGTGAGCGATAATGTCCTCGAAGATCTCATCCTTGTAGCAATTGGCCGCATCATCGACAGGATTGATCCAGCCTTCGCTGGTGTGGAAACACTGCATCCAGGCGTGAACCGCGATTCCGAGATCATCAGAAGCATCAATTAACTGGCGGGTACGCTTTTGATCGTACTCGAAAGCGGAATAATTCAAAAGGATATGGTCGAAGCCCTGAGCTTTCAGCTCCTTCAGTTTCGCACAACCGTCAGCCAAAAGAGTCTCCAGATAAGACCTCCAGACCCAGACAGCCGTAGGTCTCAGATCGTCAATGGAAAAGACCTTATTCTCAACGCTTTTGCTGGAATAAGTCATCGCCCGCCAAGTAGAAGACCCGTCCGGAATCCTCTGATAACTACCGGCTTTGCTTAGAGCGGCAGGCTCCGAGATGGATGTCTTTCTGTTGAAATCATCCACCGCCGTACCGTCATTGGACAATGCGAGCTTCAACTCGAAATCAGAAGTGGACAGTATGCCTGTCACGAGACTTTCGTCTTGAGTGCTGATGACAAGCCTTCCTTTTGAAGCGATGGAAGTCCCTGCCGGCGCTGTGTAAACACATTTTCCGGTGAAATAGTCGTCGTACAGGTACAGCCCAAGGCCGGAGATGTCGACATCGGAGGAAGAAGTGTTCATCAGTTCCACCCAACTATCCTCATCGGCAACCTCATCGTGAGCCGCTATCTCATTGATAACCACCCCGTTGAACTTACCAATGTCTTCAGTCTTAGGTGAAGAGTCCTTGCCGCATCCCGACAGAAGGACTCCCATCAAAGTAACCAGCGTTACAATCACTTTAGGTTTCATTAGTCTTCAAACAATTTGTCAAGAACCCCCTGATCGAAAAGATACTGCTCAGTCTTCTTGACGTTACCGCATTTCACTATCATCTTTTTACAATAGTCGTAGTCTTTCAATGAAGGATTCCTCTCCATAAGCATTCTGACCGACCTGTCCACAACCTTGTCGTTGATCAGACGGACATTCACCATTCTGTTGCCCTCGACACGCCCGAGCCTGATCAGGACCGTGGAACTGATCATGTCGCAAATCAGTTTTTGGGAAGTGCCCGCCTTCATTCTTGTGCTGCCGGTAATGAACTCAGGACCTGTCACAATCTCAACGGGATAGTCCGAGTACTCGGAAATCGGAGAATCAGGATTATTGACGAAAGAGCCGGTAGGGATGCCGTGTTCCCGACAAGACTTCAAAGTCTGAAGCACGTAAGGAGTTGTGCCGCTCGCGGAGATTCCGACCACGATGTCTTTTGGGGTGATGTTACGTTCCTGAAGGGTTCTCCATCCCTCCTCTATGTCATCCTCCTTTTCCTCAAGAGCGAGAACAAGGTTCTCGACTCCTCCTGCCAGCACGCACTGAATCTGCTCTGGATCTATTCCGTAAGTGTTAGGAAGCTCCACTGCGTCCAGTACGGAAAGCCTTCCGCCGGTACCGCATCCGCAATAGAACATACGGCCTCCGTTGCGAAGCTGACGCTCAATCGCACTGACCAGTTTTTCCAAATCAGGAAGCACTTTCTCTATCGCATAAGGGACAGTCTTATCCTCTTCATTAATGTCACGGAGCAGTTCCGCGACTGATTTCTTCTCAAGATGGTCGTACTTTGACGGCTGTTCTGTTAATCTTAAAGCCATAATCTGTAATAATTTTAAATATATTATTTTAATCTAAAAACCTTTTTGTCTTGACAGCTCCCACCTTCCTGCCATCACGTATCGCAACCGCCTTGACGAGTTGCGATCTGTTGATAACGAAAGGACAATCGTACAAAAGCGAGCCTTTGTCCGGTTCGGTGCCGTCAAGAGTATAATAAATGTCCGCTTCAGGAACATCCACACTCATAGTCACGACCTTGCTGTACTTGGTGTCAGGGTGAAACTCGATCAGAGGATTGAAGAACGCGTCGCAATAAGACACGCCGAGTGCGTCAAGTCTCTTCAGATGATTCTCCAGACGGTGTGCGAAACCGTTCCAATCCTTCGGAGCCTTGCTCCAAGCGGTCTCGGCAATGGCGCACATTCTTGGATAAGCCATATACTCGACCCGCTGAGGCGTGGGCAGATACTCTGTCCAGACACAGCCCTCAATTCCTATGATGTACCTTTCCTCCTCAGAAGTCAACACATCGGGCACAGGATTGTAGTCATACATTTCTCTTAGAGCGGTAGGGCCGCCCATTGCGAGAGGCTCTGAATCAGGATCCGCCTGCCAGTAGTCCAGATAATACTTTTGATAAGGAGCCATAACAACCTCGTGATGCTGCCTTGCGGCGTTGATTCCGCCTTCTTCCCCAAGCCACGACATCACTTTCGCATTCGGAGCCAGTCCGCCCTGAAGGATTTCGTCCCAGCCGATAATCTCCCTGCCTTTGGAATTGATGTATTTCTCCATTCTCTGAACAAAGTAGCTCTGAAGCCCGAACTCATCCTTGAGGTTCAGCTTCTTGATAAGAGCCTGACAGTGAGCGCATTGTTTCCAACTCACCTTAGGACACTCGTCCCCTCCTATGTGGATGAGCTTGGAGGGGAAAAGTTCGAACACCTCATCCATCACGTCTTCCAGAAAAGCGAAAGTCTCTTCTTTCGGACAATACACTTGTTTGAACACTCCCCACTTGGTGGCTGTCTTATAGACACTGTCAAGTCCGCATCCAAGCTCCGGATAGCAAGACAGGGCCGCGAGAGCGTGTCCGGGCATTTCAATCTCCGGGATTATGGTGACATAACGATCCGCCGCATATTTCACAAGATCCCTGACCTGATCCTGAGTGTAGTAGCCTCCGTACTTCTTTCCGTCATATATTTTGGAACGAAGCGACCCTATCACGGTCTCTTCCCTCCATTGGCCCTTTTCAGTGAGCAGAGGGTATTTCTTGATCTCAAGTCTCCATCCCTGATCCTCGGTAAGATGCCAGTGGAAAGTGTTGATTTTGTGAAGAGCCATAAGATCAATGTATCTCTTCAGAAAATCCACGTCGAAGAAATGCAGACAGCAGTCAAGATGCATCCCCCTATACTTAAAGCGAGGCTCGTCCTCAATCTGGCAGCAAGGGACACTCAACTTAATCCCCCGATGACGGGTGTCCGAGTAAATCTCCTCAGGAAGCAGCTGCAGAATGGTCTGCAAGGCGTAAAAAGCACCTGCCGGATCACCATAATCCACGACTATTCTGTTCGGCTCGATGTGCAAGCCATAAGCTTCGTGAGGAAGTCCGGCGTTCATAAAGAATATGCCCGACTCCTGATCCATATCCGAAGTCACGTCCAGACGGAAACCAGCGGATTTCTCAAGTCTGTCATTGAGGAAACCGGCAATCTTCTCCATCCCCTCTTCGTGGGTGTCCACAACCACACAAGTCTTCTCTGAGATTTTGAAGACTCCTTCATCTTCTTGAATATGAGCAGGCTGAGGAATCACGCTAATGGGTTCGCGCGCTTTGTCGCCGTCTCTTTCGGCACAGCCGCTCAAAACTGTAAGCAATGAGAGAAGTGTGAATAATTCCGCTATACGTCTCATATCCTAAAATTGCTTTTCAATTAAGTTTCCTACCGGCTTTCCGTCTTTTGAAAAGCCTCTCGCCTTGACTAACGCGCCCTTGTCCACGTTGAACGGCTCACCGTCATAGAGGGGCGATTTTGACGTGGGAGCGGTTCCGTCAACGGTATATCTGATCTTGGCGTCAGGATAGTCGAGAGTGAGTTCGACAGACTTGGGGTAATCAGCCTTGCGGTCGAAATTCACAACCACATCGTAATACGAATGGCAGTATTGCACCTTCTTGACATCCAGCCTTTTGAGTTCTTTCTCCATCCTCGCCCTGAACGAATCCCAGTCTTTCCTCGATCTGGCCGTCCAACCGACCTCTGCCGCGGCGACCGAACGGGGATATGTGAGATACTGCATCCTCTCCGCATTCTGATCGTACTCCCCCCACACACAGCACTCGTAGCCGATGATATAGTCTTTGCTTAATTGTGCGAGAGAGTCCACGGAAGGATAATAGTTGTAGACCTTCCTCATCGGAAGGAACAGCGACTGAGCCTTAGGCTCTTTCTCCATATCGGTCTGATAGTAGTCCAGATAGCACCAGCGGTTAGGGCAAAGAATTGTCTTTATCCCTTTCCTCATAGCCCTGACAGCAGGAGCATGTCCACGGTAAGACATTGCTATCGTGCTCTTTACCGCACTTCCATCCAGAATCTCGTCCCATCCGATCACCGTCTTCCCGTGATCGCGAAGAAACGCATCCATCCTTTTGACGAAAAAGCTCTGAAGATCGTGCTCATCCTTCAGCCCAAGCACTTTTATGAGATTCTGGCAGTACTCGCTCTCCTTCCACTCATCCTTCGGACATTCGTCTCCTCCAATGTGGTAGTAAGGTGAGGGAAACAAATCGAATAGCTCAGTGAAGACATCCTCGAGGAACTGGAAAGTAAAAGCGTTCGGACAATAGACATCCGTCTTTACTCCCCAGCTTGTGGCCACGGAATAGGTATTGGAAGGATCGCATGACAACTCGGGATAGGCGGCCAAGGCAGCCGTGGAATGCCCCGGCAGTTCAATCTCAGGAATCACGGTCACATAACGATGACGGGCGTATTCCACGATCTCGCGGACATCCTCTTGAGAGTAATATCCCCCGTGAGGCACTCCGTCAGGGTTCTTCCCGTTGTAATCAGCGGTAAAGGGTCTCCACGCTCCGACCTCGGTGAGTTTCGGATATTTCTTTATCTCGATTCTCCAACCCTGATCTTCCGTCAGATGCCAGTGGAACATGTTCTGTTTGTGCATAGCCATCACATCGATGAACTGTTTTACGGCCTCTTTCGGCATAAAATAGCGCCCACAGTCCAGCATCATACCTCTATAGGCGAACTCCGGCTCGTCTTTCACGGTACAGCAAGGCACCGACCATTTCACGTTGCGCTCTGGGCTCCCGCCATAAATCTGACAAGGAAGCAGCTGCATCAGCGTCTGCACTCCATAGAAAGCCCCGTTAGGAGATGAGGCCGCGATGACGACAGTGTCTCGTCTGACTGTAAGTTCGTAAGATTCTTTGGCTGAATTCTCAATTTGTCTGAAAATGATTGTCCCTTTAGGCTCGGAGACGTTTCTGCTCAAGTCATAACCGGCAGCGGTTTTCACCTGACGGGCGAAATCCGCGGCAACCTCAAAGAACAGAGAGTCCTCCGCCTCAACTTTGATTATCGAGGATCGATTCAACGAAAACGAACCCTCAGACGGCTCCAGCGACTTAGGAGCGGGGATAATGTCGTAAGGTCCGGTTTTCGACGACAAAGACAAAGGCAAAACCGATGTCAGAAGGAGAATGAGTATAAGTCTTATGCTTTTCATTATTGTTCTGAATCAATGGTTGTGGCGATAATCGATTTCAATCCGGCAGAATAAGTCTCCGGCATATTAGGTGAGAGAGGATAAGGCGCCTTAACGTAGATGTGCATCTGCTCCACCTCATACTCATAGCCTTTTCTGCGCTGATAGGCTCTTTCCGAAGGCAAGTACGAATTCTGACCGTTGGTGTAGCCTGCGAAGAATATCGTCCTGTCAGGGAAGGCTTTCCTCAAATCCATCTGGTACTCACAGAAAGGCTCTCCGTCGGAAAACAGGAAAATCACTCCGTCTATGTCCACAGTGTGGAGATGGTATCTGAGTTTGCTTGGCACAGGTCCTTTGTCAAATCTGGAAAGGATTTCTTTTTCCCATCCTCTGACATCATCCTTGAATGTCGCGGAGACCTGTGAAGTCGTGTTGACGAGCGAATCCGCATGACGGATGACATCCTCTCGGGTGACCGTGTCCACGAGATACGGCAAATCCACGGAATCGTTTACCACGGATAGACGGCCTGTGTTCCTGACTTTTCTAAACTTGACGCCGGACAGAGAATCAGCAAGGGATTTTCCGCATTCCTCGGCATAATCCTTTTCCTTAGGGCCTCTTGCAGGATCCATATTTCCGGCAGCACCTGTCAGTTGGAACATAGCCCCGCCCCAGCTCTCAATGAGCGAGCCGATTGCCACTCCTGAATAATCGGAAGACAGAAGATGACTCTTCGGTCCCATACAGACGGGATGACAGGCAAGGTTGATGACGGACACCGCCGGCTTCCCCTTGACAAGGAAACGAGCCGCATACACATCGTGATCGGCCGGACCGCCTTTCTCACATCTGTTCGCATTGATTGACGTCTTCGCCTTAGCTATCTCCAAATCGAATTTTCTAAAGGCTTTGTCATTCTTTATGACATCCGCGGCATTGGCGACGATGGCAGAGACAGTACGCGATTTGTACGCTCTGTTGGTCCCGCCCGTAAGGACAGAACTTCCTCCTAATCTCGGCGCCGAATGCGTGTGGATGTTGTGCATCAGTATCCGTTCTTTCGGCAGACCCGAAGCGTCTGCAATCAATGTCCGGATGCTATCGGAAAGCGCAGGGGATATTTCCATAAGATCGTTGGAAATGATGCAGACTTTCTGACTGCCGTCCGAAATGACCAGACAATGGGTTAACAGATGCTGATGAACGCCTGTGGAAAGACCCTTGCGGGCGGCGAATCCCGCAAGCACGACGGCTTCCCCGTCACTTGTGGAGATGTCGGCGGCTTTGTAATTCATCAAAAGGCGATTACGGTCAAACGACATAAGTGTCAGCAGCAGAAAAGCCGCTGACACTATCTTGGTAATATTGATCAATCTTTTAATCGACATAATTTCTAATATCCCGGATTCTGCACAATCGTGCCTTTGCTCTTGGTTATCTCATTAGCAGGGATAGGCATCAGATAATTAGGATACTCGTCCCCGACTTTCGGGAAATGTTTCTGCGTCGGACACATATTCAGGCAGCAGTCGCCGTAATCCACCTGATACTCCTTACCGAGCCACTTGTAGGTGAACAATGTCGTGACATCCTCGCCGTTAGCCTCTTTGTAGGCTTTGCTTGCATCGGAAGTAGGCCAATAATAGCAAGTGCTGTTTTTGGTCTCATCGTATGGTCTCACAACGCGGTAGACAGTGTCGGTTGCTGAAGTGCTCTGGAGAATCATTGTTCTCATCCCGGCGAAAGGCACATTCTCATAGAAAGGCGCGGTCTTCCAGCGTCTCACGTCAAAGTATCTGAAAGCCTCGAAGGCAAGTTCCACGCGACGCTCGTTCACTACCCTGTCCCAAAGAGACTCTCCTGATTCCGTAACTTCAGGCATCATCACATCAGACCTTGAACGGACCTTGTTGAGGTACTCTCTGCACAAGTCCTCCTTACCCACGTTGTAGGCAGCCTCAGCATAATTCAAGTACATCTCGGCGAGACGGAACCAAGGATAAACCTTGGAGCCGGTCTCTGACTCCGTAATAGGAGAAGTCGGGATGTACCATTTGTTAAGCTCAAGTCCCATATTGTTGGTGGCATGCCACAGATGTTTCGACTTGCTCGTGTAGTCAGGCTCCTTCTTTCCATAAGCGAAGTCAGCTTTCGTCTTCCCCTCATAGTACAGAGACAGATCCAGAACAGTCTCATGATAGCCGGTGTTGTCCGTGTTAGCATACACGCTGAAAGGCGAAGCCACGGATTTGTAGAATCTCGGATCACGGCCAGCGTAAGGATGCTTGATGCTAAAGCCCGAACCTTCCTCGAAAATCTTTTTCCCGTTTTTCATCTCATAGTCCAAAGCCATAGCCTGAGTCGGCTCGAATGCCGTCCATCCGTTGAAATAGACCACCGAGTAGAAAAGCTGAGCCTTGTTGCCCTGAGTGTTGGTGAAGAACTTGCCCCAGATTATTTCTTTTGAATCAGTGTTTTTCCAATAGCCATCGTAGGTGTTGTCAAGAGCATAAGCTCCTTCCACGTCCGCCCTGTCCACTATCGCTTTGGAAGCATTGAACGCACGGGTCCATTTGTCAGCGCTGTAAGTCCCGCGGAAGATTCCTCCTTCAGGACGGGTAGGGTCATTGAAAAGAGGAGATGCGGCAATCAAAGTCAGACGGCTTCTCAAAGCCATCACTATGTCTTTGTTGATTCTGCCTTTAACACAACTGCTTTTGTCCGGAGTCAGGGTCTCAGCCTGTTCCAGATCCTGAAGAATAAAATCCACACAATCATCAAAGTTGGCTCTGGCGGCATTGTAGTCATCATTAAGGGAATAGGCCTTTGTGACTATCGGAACACCGGCGTAACGCTCAATAAGATTAGTGTAGGTCCATGCTCTCAGGAAATAGACCTCTCCTTTCAGACGATCCTTGTCTTTCTCGTCAATCGATCCGCCGTACCGGTCAAGATTGTTGAGAAAATAGTTCATCCGGTAGATCCACTCGTAAGCTCGATTCCAAATGTTCAGTATGGTGGTTCTGGAGTTATGTGCCGAACCTCCCTCGCTCATATACATCACGTTGTCAGGCGTCATATAGCCGGATGCGATGTAACGTGTGGAAGTGCCTCCGTAACGGAAATATCCCTCATCGGAGATTGCGCCTATGTTGCCCTCCTGAAAAGGATCGGGAATGACGGTGTACAAGGCATTGACGTAGGATTGAGCCAAAGCGGCGCTTCCGAAGACAGCGTCCTCAGACAATTTGTCCAATGGTGTCTTGTCAAGAAAATCATTGGTGCAAGAGGCCATTACTGTTAGTATCGTTAGAAGAAAAAATATCTTTTTCATATAGTTGTGGTATTTAGAAAGTGAGTTTAACACCTGCGTTGAAGATTCGCATTTGAGGATAGGTCTGATAGGACTCATCGCTTGTCTCAGGGTCCACATTCTTCAAACCGCTAATAGTGAGCAAGTTGTATCCTGCCAGATAGACTCTCAGATTCTTCACTCCGATTTTCGTAAATAGGATGTTCTGAGGAATGGTGTAGCCGAGTTCAAGATTCTTCAATCTCAAAAACGCCGCGTTACGATAGTAGAAAGACGATCTGTTGACGCTTCCGTTGCTGACCGTGGATCCCAGACGGGGATAATCAGATCCTCTGTTGTCCAGAGTCCAGGCGTTTTCTGCGGCGGTCTTCTCAAGATTGCCTGAGACAGGATCAGTCAAAGGAGCGTAATAGTACCTTGCTCTCGCCTGCCCCTGTAGAAGCAAAGACAAATCAAAATTCTTCCAAGTGGCGTCGAAATTCAAGCCGTACACTATCTGAGGAACGACGGTCAGGTCGCATCTCTTTCTGTCATAAGAAGTAATTTTGCCGTCCTTGTCTAAATCCTCATAGATAAAATCGCCCAAAGTCGCACCTGACATCTGAGGATTGTTCTCTAAATCAGCCTGAGTTTTGTTGATGCCTTTAACCTGATAGTACAAACTGGCCCCCATCGGATGTCCGGTAAGATTCATATACTCGTGTTTGTCGCCCCAAGGCGTCTCATCCATATATGTAATAGAGTTCTTCGCAAACATAAAGTTTCCCGTCACGTGATAGACGAACTCACCGCTTGCGACTTTGTTCTCGTGAGAGAGCTGCAACTCAACACCTTTGTTGTTCACGATTCCGATATTCTCATCAGGAAGGTTGTTTGGCAGACCTGTGTAATAAGGAATTGAGGCGTTTCTCGTGCAAAGAATGTTGGATCGCTTTGTCTTGAAGAATTCCAACTCCCATCCGATTATGCCGTGGTTGATGCTTCCGTCAAGTCCTAAATTCCAAGTTTTTGCCACTTCCCAGGTCACATTAGGATTAGGGACTTTGCCTGGGATTATGAAGCTTGCGTCAGAATCTCCGAACTGCGTCTGATAGGGATTGCCGGACGTGTACTCGTAAGTGGTCATATACTGGAATGCGTCCACGGAACCGTCGGACAGCACGCCCACCTGATCGTTTCCCTGCTCTCCGTAAGAAGCTCTGAGCTTGAGATTGGTCAACCAGCGGACGTTGTCTTTGATGAACGGTTCTTCGGACAATCTCCATCCCGCTGACACACCGGGGAAGAAGCCCCAGCGATTGTCTTCAGGGAAATTCTCGGAGCCGTCAAAACGTCCGATGAACTGGAACAGGTACTTGCTTTTGTAGTCATACCCGACCCTTCCGAAATAGCTTCTTCTTGCGGTCTCTCGCGCATAGCCGTTGATGTCGTACCAGTCTTTGTTGGCAGAACCGGCGAATAGCTCGTCAAGAATGTCCGAATCGTAACTGTTGATGCCCGCCTTGAGATAATCGAGTCTGTAGGAACTCTGCTCGAATCCCAAAAGTCCGGTGAAATGATGTCCTCCGAAATCTCTGTCGTAATTGAGATTGGCATTGAGAGTCAGAGTGTGCTGATTGGTCTGGTACTCCTTCAGGACAGGCGTACTCCAATACGAAGCAGTCTTCTCCTCATAGAGCTCGGTGATCTCGTCATAAGACCAATACTGCCAGTTCTTTTGCCAGTTCTTACGGAATTTGCCTACCACGTCATAAGCGAGACTCCCGTTGACTGACAATCCTTTTGTGAGCGAGCTAAGGTCCCAGTTTGCCGTAAAGTTAGTGTTGATCGTGTTGATGGTCGTCTTGTCGTAGCCTGTAAGATCCTGAACAAGAACGGCAGGGTTTGTGCCGCCTCTGAGATAACCGTTTGGATAATAGGCAGCTCCAGTAGGCTTCGATCTTGTGGCAATGTAGAAGATTCCGTAATCGTCACTCGGAAATGCGGAGTAATTCTTGTGCTGCTGACGGGCGTTGAGACTGACTCCCAATTTGAGGGATTTGGTGACCTGAACGTCGATGTTGGATCTTATGCTGTACTGATTGTAGTCGGTAGCGCTCTTTTTGTAGATACCGTCCTGATACTGACCGTTGAACTGAATGAAATAAGCCACTCTCTCGGAGCCGCCGTTGATGCTGACTCCGTATTTGTGCTGGGCGGAGACATTCTTGATAATCTCTTTGAACCAGTCAGTGTTAGGATACAGAATCTGATCGTCCCCTGTCTCATAGTGTTTCAGCTGAGTCTCGTTGTACATAGGAGCGGCGCCGGTGATGGCCAGTTCCGAGTTGTAAGCATTTGTGTACAAAATAGCATCTGACATTTCCACCAGTCTTGTTGGCTGCTGAAGACCGAGGTCGTACGTGAAGGTGACTTGCGGAGGGGCATTGTTTTTTCCTCTCTTCGTGGTAACGAGTATGACACCGTTTGCGGAACGTGATCCGTAGATGGCTGCCGAAGCGTCCTTAAGAACGTTCACGCTCTCGATCTCGTCTCCCGTCAGACGGCTGAATTCGTCCGAACGTCCGGGCACTCCGTCAATGATTATGAGAGGGCTGTTGTCTCCCAACGTACTGCGGCCTCTGATGAACATCACGGCGTCATCGTTGCCGGGTTCTCCCGAACGGTTGTTGACAATGACTCCGGACAGACGGCCCGCGAGTCCTTGGGATAGATTCACCGAGGAGTTCTTCACCAGCTCTCTTCCGGAAGTCTGAGCGACTGAGCCGGTCAGGGTCAGTTTGCTCTGTGTGCCGTACCCCACGACGACCGCGTCCTCAAGAAGGGTCTCTTCAGTAACAAGCTCGAAATCCACTACGGTTCGTCCGTTCACTTTTTGCTCGGCATCCTTGAAGCCCAAAAGGCTTGCCACCAGAACCGCGTTTTCAGCCGCTCTGATAGTGTATTTTCCTGCCGCGTCAGTCGTGGCGGCTCCCGTGTTGGTCCCTTTGACAAAGATCACCGCACCTATCTGCGGCTCCCCGTCAGAGCTTGTGACAACGCCTTTTATTGTGATTACGCTTTTGCCGTCAGTCTTCTGAACAGGCTGCTTTTTAGGTGTGAGGATGATCATCCGATTCTCGAAAAGCACATCTTTGTCCGGGAAAATCTCGTTGACGATTTTTTCCACGGTTGATGTCTTGTTAATCGTGACGCGCTTTGAAAAGTCTATGTCCGCATCTTTGTAGACAAAAGAGTACTTGCTCTGATTTTCGATTTGAGAAAGCACTTCTTTGACCGTCGCATTCTCCGCCTTGACAGTAATAGTCTGCCCCGGATCCTGGGCTCTTGCCACTGTGGCAAGCATCATTAGGACTATTGCCATAACGATGCCTCTAATGGAGAGAAAATAATGAACCATACTGGAATTTCTCATAAAAAAAGGTGTTAGCGTTAAATAATAGGGTTATTGAATTTCTATTTCACGTGGATTATATTGTTCTCATAATCAATGTGGTAGCGTATCGGTGTGACCATTGATACGGCTCGCATCACCTCGTCAATGGACTCGTACTTTACGTTGAACGAAAGCCGAGTCGAAAGATTCACCGTCTTTTCCACATCGAATTCGAAATTGTACCAACGTCCGAGATTAACGAGTATGCTGCCGAGGTTTCTGTTGTCGAATCGGAGGGTCTCGTCCATCCAATGGCTGTAGTCCTCGGTGTCCACTATGCTGACGGCCTCTTTTCCGTCTTTGACTGTCGCGGTGTATTTCTCATTTGGCTTGAGGATCACGTCGTGGCCGTCGGAATGCACGTTCACTGAGCCTCTGACCAGCACTATTTCCTGATAGGTCAGGTTCGGATAATTCTTAACGTCAAATGAAGTACCAAGGACTTCGATCTCTCTATTGATCATATCCACAATAAACGGGCGGGCCGTGTCCCTTTTGACATCGAAGAAGGCTTCTCCCTCAAGACGCACTTTGCGGATGTCCTCTTCAAGTCTCTCGGGGAAAAACAGTTTGCTGCTTCCGTTGAGCCACACCGTAGTCCCGTCGGGAAGAGTGAATTCGCCTTTGCTGTCTTTAGCTGTGACATAACAAAGGGTGTTCTCGGTCGTAACCGGCGCTGTTTTGCGTGTGAGGACAACGTGCTGAGCAATGAATAGCCCTATGACAAGCACGGCCGCGGCGCTAATGACAAGGTAGCGAAGGAATCCGGAACCGGCAGAAAGCCTGCCTGGAAAGAGGGTTTTGGAGAGTTTTTTCCAGCCTTTGGAATTCTCGCGGGAAGCGATTGCCGGAATACTGTTCCACAATTCCTCAAGCGCTCCTTCTTTCTCTTTTTTTGAGGTGTCGCTTGTGAGCCATTGTTCAAAAGTGGCCTGCGTCTTATTGTCAGGCGTGTTTTCCACAAAGGCTTTTATGATAGAATAAAGGTTTTTTAGCATAATTTTCTTTTTGCGTCTACTCATATAACGATTTATTACACCGTACTTACTATTCAATCGGAAAAAAAATTTGTTCTTCACAAAAGTGCCACTTATGGCAAAAAAATGAAAAATTAAGATGCTTGTTTGAATAATAATTCGTACTTTTGCTCTTGATAAAAGTGCCACTTGTGGCAAAAAAATGAAAAGTCTGGTAATTAAACGTGATCTATATCTCAAGCAGCTTATATCAGGTGAGGGTAATCATCTGATAAAGATCATTACAGGGCTTCGCCGTTGCGGAAAATCATTTCTTCTTTTTAAGATTTTCTCTGACCATCTGAAGAATAAAGGTATCGGAGAGGACCACATTATCAAAGTTGACCTTGAAGATATTCGCCATGTCTCGCTTCGTGAGCCAATGACTTTAGTGAATCATATAGACAGCCTTATGAAGGACGATAAGATGTATTACATCTTAATTGACGAAGTACAGAATATGTCACACTTCGAAGATGTCTTAAACAGCTACCTGAAAATTGACAATGCTGATGTTTATGTCACAGGAAGCAATTCAAAATTCCTGTCATCAGACATTGTGACGGAATTCCGCGGCAGAGGGGATGAGATACAGATGTATCCTCTATCTTTTGCGGAATACTATCAAGCCGTAGGCGGAGACGAGACGAAAGTTTGGCTTGAGTACTTTACCTACGGCGGTCTGCCTCAGATAACACAGATGGACTCGGAGCAGAAGAAGGTTCAATACCTGAAGAACCTTTACAAGACGGTTTACAAGAAAGACTTAGAGGAGAGAAACCGCATCAACAAAAGTGTGGAGTTTGACGAACTGACCAAAATAATCGCATCCACAATCGGTTCGCCGTGTAATCCCGCCAAACTATCAAACACGTTCAAATCTCAGTCTCATAGCGACTTGTCTCCTGCGACTCTGTCACTATACCTTGACTACCTTGAGGATTCTTTCCTTATAGAGAAAGCGCTGCGCTATGATGTTAAAGGCAAGAAATACATCAATTCATTATCGAAATTCTACTTTATGGATATAGGGCTGCGCAATGCGCTATTGGATTTCCGTCAGCAAGAAGAGACTCACATCATGGAAAATGTGATATTCAATGAGCTGAGGTCGAGGGGATATTCAGTGGATGTGGGAATGGTGGAGGTGAAAAAGAGGAATTCTGATGAAGAATGGGAACGGAAGCAGCTTGAAGTGGATTTCGTAGCCAACTTGGGCTCAAAACGATATTACATACAGTCAACTCTGGCAATGCCTGACGCAGAGAAAATGAAGCAGGAAAGCGCATCGTTATGCAGCATCAACGACAACTTCAAAAAGATTATTGTGGTTAAAGATTACATAAAGCCTTGGTACAACGAAAATGGAATACTACTATTGGGCCTTTTCGATTTTCTCTTGAAGCCAGAACTGATGGATTTTTAATCTTCTATTTTGTAGGATTCCCGTCGGCGCTCCATTTGAAGAACAGGGAGCGGAGAGAGTACAGGTTAGGCTCGAGAGCGTACTCGGTGACGGCGGAGCCATAGGTGTAGGTGCGAGACTCGGTCTTGAGAGCCGTGCGGGCGAAAAGGCCGTCTCCGGAGGCCAAGGCATATTCGAGGATTCTGAGTCTTTCCCCTGCTACGGGATTCACGTTTTCCTTGAATCTTGCCCGGTTGACTACGGCGAGTCTGTCGAACAGCGCGGTTTTCCATTTGCCCATATAAGTCAAGTCATTCATATTCCACCTTAATGATGTTTCTATGAATATATACTCGACTTCCGGCGATTATTACACCCGGGAAAGAAAAAGCGCCGCCTATATTTCGGGCTTGCGAAATCATATAACCGTGCCCACTTCGATACTGTCAATCAAGCTGCTGTCAAACAGGGCATAAGCTTTTGTCTTGCTCTTTCCGTCTATGGTCTCGTCGCTGTCGGCGAACCATTCGATAAAGCGATTCGCCCTGACTGACGGGAAAATCTTTCCTAACTCAATGATATGGTCATAATCCATCACATTAGCCAATCTTCGTTTTCCGTCAGGAGCTAATAATTTCAACTGGGTAGTGACACTACCCAGTTCATTACCATCTCTCTTAAGCTTCGCTTTCAGATATTTCCAATAGTTTCGCATCTTCTCGTAATCGTCCTGTCCATTGAGCACCGCCACCACGTCAAGTACGGAGAAGAGCCATTTGGAATGTTCCGCATCCCAAACGGCGCGCACCTCTCGGTCACCAAAGAAACGTATTGATACCTTCTCGCTCATAATCACAAAAATAACAACTTTATACAATTCAAACAAACCTGCGTGCCGCACTCCGCTCTCAATTATATCCCCCCCCTCCGTCATTTCCATTATGTGGCATAACTTTAAAGAGAGAAAACGCTATGAATCGATTACAAAAGCTCATTAATCTTAACACCTATCTGAACTCCTTCAGGATAGCTGGGAGTGATGACGAACTGGCTCCGATCATCACTACCGCACAGGCTGACGCGACATCCAAGCTGGCCTATCTGGACGGCCAGCGTCTGATCGCGGCGCACCCCGAGTGCAACCAGTCAGGGAATGACGACGTCTTCTCTTCCGTAGTAAGCACGGCGTTCTTCGTCTTGGAAAAGAGCCTCGCCCAGGCTAAGACGGACGACCTTGAGCAGGAGCAGTATGACAGGCTGCTCAGGATAGCTTCCGACATCATAGACAAGGTGGCGGCCGACATCACGGCAAGCGGCTGCAACACTCTCTCCGGATTGTCGCTCAATTCCGTCAAGGTCGTTCCGGAAGCCTCCCTGTTCGGAGGCTGGCTCGGCTGGAGCGTAGAAATGGATTTTGACTAATATGGGAGTCAGAGAAAGATTCATAAGCAAAGTGCTGACCGAAGAGGGCGACAGAATGCTTGAACTTCAAAACGCGAGGATTGCCGGCTCGCGTCTGAAGTCGCGCACCGGGAGGCTTCTCAATGACAGACATATTGACGTGACCGAGGGAACTGAACAGAACGGCAAGTTAACTTTCACACATCCAGGCTATGAGAGATATTTGGATTTGAGGCGTATCCGCTATGGCTCAAAGACAGTCTCGCACCGCCGCAGGATCCACAATCGCTACACTTTCGGGACATACTCGTCGATTGCCCGACGGCTGATGTACAAGTTCACCGAACTCACGGCGGAAATGATCAGAAAACAGATGGATTCGGAATCAAAGTGATTATATCGCATTTGTATAATTCGCAACTAATCGCTACTTTTGTGAAAACTTAATAGCTATGATTGAATTGATTACCGTCTTTATTTTAATAATTGTAATGATCGCCTTGCTAATTTTTGCAGTCATTTACTATATCTATCTTTTGTTTTTTAGTTCATCTGCATTAATAGGCGGCATCCGTATTATTATTGACAAAATTAGATCAAGGTCAAAGTCAAAAATGAAAATTTAAGAAGTTTTTTTGTCCTTTTGAGCCACTTAAGCGTGGCTATTTTTGTGTCAAATTATTGACACTATGGGCAAAATAAAAGACGAAGATCTTAGGCTTAACGTCATTGTCAACGGCAATGAAGGATTGCACACTATTTTAATTTACAAAAAAAATATTTCCAATCTAACAGCACAGATAACGAATCTAAAGAAAGAACAAGATGAGTTATCAAAGCATAAAGACCCAATTTCGCAAGCTACTATCCGCGAAAACAACAAACATCTGACTGCCCTTAACAAATCTCTCGAATACACTAAACAAAAATTGTCAGAAACAAGAAGGCAATGGAGTCTTAATGATATGACTATATCAGAATTGTCATCTCATATAAGACAGGTCAGATCTGAGTTAAGGGATGCGGTCCCTAACACGGAAAATTGGAAAAACCTCAATAATGAGTTAATGAAATCCAATAGGAGGATGTCCGAGCTGAAGACAATGTCCCGATCTACGAATGAGACAATCTGTTCTTTTGCAGAGGGAGCACAGCGGCTAAGTACGATGGTCGCCTCCGCATATTATGTGTTTCAGAAATTTTTCGGGTCTGTAAAAATAACCTATGAGTCATTTCTGACTTATGATGAGGCATTGACTGATGCAATTAAGACTACCGGTCTTACAAAAGACGAAGTCTCGGATCTGAGTCGGGAGTTATCAAAAGTTGACACCAAAACGGCGCAGAATGAACTGCTTGGCTTGGTACGCGCTGGAGGGAAACTTGGAATCTCAGGACAGGAAGATTTGCTGGGCTTCGCAAAGGCAGCCGACAAAATCAATGTCGCGTTAGGCTCCGACCTTGGCGGGGATGCTGAAGAAGCTATTACCTCAATCGGAAAGATGGTTGACATATTCAATCTCAAAGGAGAATTTGGAATTGAGAAGTCAATGCTGAAGGTAGGATCTGCCATCAACGAACTCGGAATGGCTTCAACGGCAAATGAAGGCTATATCGTTGATTTCTCGAAACGCCTTGCTGGTATTGCTCCTAATGCTAATATCTCTATCTCAAAAGTGTTAGGATTGGCGGCCACATTGGACAAGTACGGTCAGCAGTCAGAGACTTCGGCCACCGCTATCGGACAGACAATCATGGCTATGTTCAAGAGAACCCGGACTTTTGCTGACATAGCTGGCCTGTCTTTAAAGGATCTGCAAGTTTCGCAAGTAAGATCTTTAGGATAAACGCTTCGGTTTTTTTTGACGAAAGCAGCTATCAAGTGCAAACGAGCCTTCAATAAAGCTCGCCACGTCATAACACATTGTGTATCAGTTGAGACATAAGAGAATCATCTTACGGAGCTGAATAATCAGGGCGGGACATAAAAAACCTTGCGACCGGTGAGGGTCACAAGGAATTTGAAAATTCTGGTCGGGATGATGCGACTCGAACGCACGACCCCTACGTCCCGAACGTAGTGCGCTAGCCAACTGCGCTACATCCCGATTGCCGGGAGACCGGACTTTCAAAAAAAAGAGCCGCTGTCGTTTCAGCAGCTCCTCAGATTTCAACCGACAGACTTAAGAAAGTTTGTTGATGTACACAGCGATACCGCTCTTGAGGTTGGCTGCCTTATTCTTGTGAATAATCCCCACCTTAGCAAGTTTGTCAATCATCGCATAGACCTTAGGAACGCTGTCTTCAGCAGCCTTCTTGTCCGTTGTGTTTCTTATAGCGCGAATCGCGTTACGAGTTGTTTTCGCATAATACCTGTTATGCAGCCGGTGCCTTTCGCTTTGGCGAATGCACTTCTCAGCAGATGCGTTATTTGCCATTATATTATTTTTTTAATATTTGGTAGTGGGTACGAGAATCGAACTCATATTGCAAGAATGAAAATCTTGAGTACTAACCGTTATACGAACCCACCAAAAACCCAATTTTGTGCCTAATTCACAAATTAGGAATGCAAATGTAGGCAAATATTTTTGCAGAACAAAATTTTTTATTCCTTTTTGGCCTCACTCACCCAAGAAAAGGAGTACAACAAAGACTCGACCTGTCTGAGATACTGTCTCTTGTCAAACTTCGGAGCATAGACAAAAGCCTCAAGCACAATAATGTCCTTGCCGTCCTTACTGTAGAAAGAATGAGAGACGAAAGGTCCGCCCATAAAATCATTGTGGACTTCCCAGAAGCCGCGGATTTCGGCAAAATCCAGACCTTTGTACTTTATGAATTTCAGAGAAGGATCCTCATAAGTGCTTGTGACCATATAAGTGTCATCAAACATCCCGGGAACCTCGCTTTTCATCACCTCGTCCATTTTGGAGAGGAGTTTCTCCTTCAAGAAAGAATCATCCCCCGTAACGGGATACTTATAGACAATAACACCCTGATTGGTGTACTGCTTCACGTCCGCGATCCACACGAAAGAATCCGTCTTCTTCAACAATTTGTACCCGTCCGGGAAGTGCATAGTCCCGCCGGTAACCTGAGCCACGGCCTCACCGAGAGGCTTGTTCTCGTACTTGATGGCATTGTTGATGATCCTGTTACGCTCAGCCTGTTCTATTGAGTTGGCTATCAGCTCGCTGTTCCTCTTGAAAATCGAAGACGCTGAATCAGCATTGACCGCATTCACCTGCACAACACACTGAGGGAAAGCCCAGATGTTCTCTTTAAGCTGCACGCCGGAAGAAGTGATCTGTGGGTCAATGTCGAAATAAAGTACATTACGATGCATCTTGAACATCTGCGAGAATCCCGACTTAGACACATTGACCATTGAGAACAACGGCTCTTCCTGAGGAAGAAACGGCGTAGGAGCGCCCATAACCGACCTGACCTCAGTGCCGAGATTGCCTTCCCAATCAGCCTTGTCCATAATCACAAGCACTTCGCCCGCCTTTCCGCTGACATTCGGCAGCAAAGCGTTGCTCGGTTTGTTGTTGACGCACGAAACTGCCGTCAGCAATGCGAAAGCAACAAGAATAATGGATTTCTTCATATCAATTAAAATTAAAGTGTTCTATCTGAGCAGTCTGCCGATGTCATTCCCGAAAGCCAGAACCATCAGACCCAGCAAAAGAGCCATCCCCACAATCTGAGCGGCAATAAGGAACGAATCGCTTGGCTTACGTCCCGTCACCATCTCGTAAAGAGTGAAGACGATGTGGCCTCCATCAAGTCCCGGAATGGGAATCAGGTTCATAACCCCGAGCATAATCGACAATATAGCAAGAATATTCACAAAAGCCAACCAATTCCAAGAAGAAGGGAAAATCTGGCCTATGGCTATGAAACTACCCACGGACTTGTAAGCCTCCGTCGAAGGTGTCGCCACAAGTTTGAGGTCTCTGACATAGCCCCCGATTGAGGAGAAAGTGTACTTCACACCAGCAGGAATCGCCTGCAGGATGTTATAGTCCCTTTTCTCCATACCTGGAATCTGCATATACACTCCGATCCTTCCGGTAGTGTCAACCGCTAAATTCATATCCAGAGTATCAGCGCCTCTGAGCACTTTCGCATCAATGTCCCCGCCTTTGCGAGACTGAAGGATTGGTCTCGAATCCTGAACGAATTTCACCGGTTCTGAAGCCATAGCCACAATTTTGTCCCCGTGCCTCAACTCCGAGTTCGGAGAAGACGACATCACCGAATCCACCACGAACGGCACCGCAAGAGCGAACATATCCACAGAATTGATCACTTGCCCGATCATTGTCCTGTCTATGTAGATGTCCACCGTGTCCCCAGCCCTCTCGACAGTAGCCTTCCTGACGGAACGCCTCGCAAGATCAGCCTGAAGCATCCCGAAATCCTTTGGCTCGTAGTCGTCGAACCTCAGAATCCTGTCACCCGTCCTGAAGCCCATCTCATAGGCCAAGTCGTTGACATACACCTCATTGTTTTTGTTGCTGAGGTAAGAGTTGCCCCAGACGGCGAACATCACTATGTAGACCACGATGGCGAAAATGAAGTTGTACAGCACTCCCCCGGACATAACCAGAAGCCTCTGCCACGCAGGTTTTGTTCTGAATTGCCACGGCTCGGGAGGTTTCTTCATTGATTCGGTGTCCATAGACTCGTCAATCATTCCGTTAATCTTGCAATAGCCTCCAAGAGGCAGCCAGCCGATACCGTACTCTGTCTCGCTGTCCTTCATCTTAGGGAACAGCTGGACGAACCAAGGGCTTTTGGTGCTAAAAAGTTTGAATCCGCCGATGTCGAAGAACAAGAAGAATTTGTCCACTCTTATCTTGAAAATCTTTGCGAAAGTGAAGTGTCCGAGTTCGTGAATAATAATCAGAACCGAAAGGGCAAGAATAACTTGCATGGTTTTTATGAGTACAATCATTTGAGTTTCTTAGAAATGTCGTTAATAAGTCCGGCGGCACTACGGGAGACCGCCTCATTGGTCGCGAAAATGTCTTCGAGCTCCGGTTTACGCACAAAATCCACACCATCCATGCAGGCGCTGACTATTTCAGGAATGTCATAGAATCGGATTCTGTCCTGAAGGTACGCGGCAACCGCAGCCTCATTTGCCGCATTCATAGCGCAAGCAATGTTGCCTCCCCTCTCCAAAGCCTTGAAAGAGAGGAGCAAAGCCGGGAATTTGTCCGTGTCAGGCTTCATAAAGTCAAGCCTGCCCACCTTAGTGATGTCAAGTTTCTCCCCGTTGAGAGGAAGTCTGTTCGGGAATGCCAGGGCGAATTCAATGGGCACTCTCATATCCGGATTGCCGAGCTGAGCCAGAATAGCCCCGTCCTCGAATTCCACCATAGAGTGAATCACTGACTGAGGATGAACGACCACGTTGATTTTTGAAGGAGGGCAGTCGAACAGCCATCTCGCCTCTATGACTTCGAAGCCTTTGTTCATCATCGTTGCGGAATCGATAGTAATCTTGGCCCCCATCTTCCAATTGGGATGCCTCAACGCCTGATCTTTAGTGGCCTGAGCGATTTTGTTCTTGTCCCATGTTCGGAAAGGCCCGCCGGAGGCTGTAAGATGAATTCCGTACAATTTGTTGTGTTGAGCCCCAAGAAGGCACTGGAATATGGCTGAATGCTCCGAATCCACCGGAATGATCGGAGCGTTGTGATTGAGTGACAGATCCATAATCAGAGATCCCGCGGCCACCAGAGTCTCCTTATTGGCCAAAGCGACAGCCTTGCCGGCCTTCAAAGCAGCGATAGTGGGCTCAAGGCCGCTGAAACCGACCATCGAGGCCGAGACCATATCCACCTGATCGCTTGTCACCAGATCGCAGACCGACTTAATTCCCGCGAAGACCTTTATGTCGTGAGGCTGAAGGACGTCCGCCACTTCCCGATACTTAGCCTCATTGCAGATCACCACGTTGTTGGGATCAAACTCAAGAGCCTGCTCAATCAGGAGATCAGTGCTATTGTTGGCAGTAAGCAGCTCTATGTCAAACAAATCGCGATGTTGTCTGATCACATCGAGGGTCTGTCTCCCGATAGAACCCGTGGAACCGAGAATCGCTATATGACGTTTACGCATTAGAAATTGAGGTATTTCGTCGGATCCACAGCCTCTCCCTTGTACCAAAGCTCGAAATGAAGATGGTCTCCCGTGGTCAATTTCCCTGTGTTGCCTACCAATGCGATCGGTGTACCCGCCGTCACCTTGTCACCTATGCCCTTCAAGAGAATCTGATTGTGCTTGTAGATCGATATTATGTTATTAATATGTTGTAGCTCAATCGTGTAGCCAGCCTCCTCGTCCCATCCGGAGAAGATTACCGTGCCGTCGAGAGTGGCCATAACCACCGAATTGGCCGGGGCCGTTATATCTATGTAAGGATGGATTGCCTTGTCATATCCCTGCGACACGACTCCTTTCAGAGGTACGAAAAAGTGCATACCCTCAATCTGAAGCGCTCTGCCTCCGCTCTCCGAGAGAGTGAACTGCTCGGTCTCCTTGACTTTCTCTCTTAGAAGGGAATCTTTTTTGTTCAACACCTTCTCAGCCTTTGCGCTAACCTCCCCCGCTCCGCTCTGCTTGATCAGACTGTCGAGATTCATAGGGGATTTGCCTTCGACGACTCTGCTGAGATTCTCGGAATAAATCTCCCATTTGCCGATGATAGTCTCCAGAGAATCAATCATTATCGCATTGCGAAGCGCCATTCTCTTCGTACTGGCGTCAGGATAGCCCGGAATGAAAGTCCTGACAGGCGTGAACGCCACAAGGCAATAGAAAAGTGCGCATATAACCACTATAACAGAGATTATGGTAGTAGTGAAGCTCACTCTCGTGAACCTTAGCGCCCAGATTTGCCTGTGCGTTTCATCCTCAATCAAGGCCAGCCTGAAATTGTCGACCTTTTTGTTTTTATTTTGTCTTGACATACAGAAATGCTAACTTTGCACCATAACTTATGGACAGAATAATTGGTATAGATTTCGGAAGAAAACGGGTTGGCGTTGCCGTCAGCGACCCGTTGAAAATCTTCGCCTCCGCCCTGGATACGGTTCCGTGTACAAAGATAATAGATTATCTGAAAAAATACTCCGAAACGGAAACTATAACCGGATTCGTCATCGGTTATCCTATGAATCTTGACAACACCCCGTCCGAGGCAGCCAAAGATGTGGACTCGTTCATCAAAGCGCTAACCGAAAAATTTCCGCATATAACTGTTACTCTTGAGGATGAGAGGTTCACTTCGGTTCTTGCGCACAGAGCTATGATCGATGGCGGGATGAAGGCTAAGGACAGGAAAGACAAGAATTCCGTGGACAAAATCAGCGCGGCGATTATTCTTCAAAGTTTTCTCGACAGGCAGGCTTCCGGCTGTGACGGCACACGATTTGCGGCAGACAATCTTTCCGTACCTGATTCCTTGTCGAGGAATGTTACGAAAAAACGCAAAAAATAATGATAAATGATTAGACCTATATATGTTTATGGCTCCGAAGTGCTGAGAGAAACCGCAAAAGAGGCGGATCTCTCCGACAAAGAGCAGATTACGGCTTTGATTCAGGATTTGAAAGACACGCTCGGCCACGCCGACGGGTGCGGTCTCGCAGCTCCACAGATAGGGGTCAGCCTGAGGGTGCTGATAGTTGACGGTACTCAGATGACCGATGTCTACGACTATCTTAAGGATTTCAAGAGAACAATGATCAATCCGGTGATTCTGGAGTCAGGTTCCCAGTCCTGCGAGTACTCGGAAGGCTGCCTGAGCATCCCAGGCGTGTACGCCGATGTGCGCAGACCTTCCTCCATAAAGGTAGAGTACTACGATGAGAATTTCAAGAAGGTCACCGAGACTCTGGACAAGTTCGCCTGCAGGATGGTTCAGCACGAATTCTCGCATCTGGACGGGGACTTGTTCATCGACCACTTGGCACCTATCCGCAAGAAGATCATCTTCAACAAATTGCAGAAGATATCAAAAGGCAGGGCACAGACCCGTTATATGACTAAACTTAAATAACAATTATGAGTGCTTTTCACGCTTACGACATAAGAGGAATCTACAATGTGGATTTCGACAAGAACACGGCCTACAAGGTAGGTTATTTCATTCCTCAGCTGCTCCACACGGACAAAGTGCTGGTGGGCAGGGATTGCAGAAAGTCTTCCGATGAGATTCGCGACTTTCTTGTAAAAGGGATTTGCGATGCGGGGGCAGATGTCTATGACATCGGGCTAAGCACCACTCCGATGGTCTATTTCGGAACGGCGAATTATGATTTCAAGGCGTCCGTTCAGATAACGGCGTCCCACAATCCCAAAGAGTACAACGGGATGAAGGTCTCAAGAGAGAACGCGCTTCCGGTAGGGTATGACAGCGGTCTGGGACAGATTGAGAAATGGATCAATGAAGATAAAGCGACTCCCGTGGCATCCAAACGGGGCTCTGTGTTCCAGAAAGACGTTAGAGACGATTATTTCGCGTTCCTGCTGAAATTCAAAGGGGATTATTCTGATTTGAAGATAGCTTTCGACTTGTCCAACGGTATGTCCTGCCTTTTCGCCCGCGAACTGTTCGGGAAAGAGCCGACCTACATTTTCGACACCCTTGACGGGACTTTCCCGAATCACGAGCCCAACCCTCTGCTGAAAAAGAACGTAACCGCTCTCGGAGAGACCGTGAGAAAGGTTAAGGCCGACATCGGGGTAATTTACGACGGGGACGCGGACAGGGTGGTGTTCGTGGATGAGAACGGCGAGTTCATTTCCCCTGACCTCATCATCGCGGTTCTCGGCAATTATTTCATTAAGGAAAAAGGCGAGAAAGGGATAGTTCTTCAGGACATCAGAAGCTCGAAAGCCGTCGGGGAATATCTTACGCCGATGGGTGCCGAGATGCACACTTGGAAAGTGGGAAGAGCCTACGCAGCGGCCAAATTGAGAGAGTTAGACGGAGTTTGGGGCGGCGAACTCGCCGGACATTATTATTTCAGGGATTTCTTTTACTCAGACAGCGGCCTGCTCGCCTCTATGCTTGTGCTCAGGATAGTCGCCTCTTTCAAGAAGAAGGGCGTCCCTTT